>Ga0207068_1278_pt1 | contig 11336 bp, 7 predicted proteins | sample Alteio_BWMinCont_23_FD_153475 | JGI IMG/M metagenome (GOLD analysis project Ga0207068, IMG submission 153475) | Enriched cells from forest soil in Barre Woods Harvard Forest LTER site, Petersham, Massachusetts, United States -... | ecosystem: Environmental > Terrestrial > Soil > Temperate forest >... | reverse complement strand
TTATCGTAGAAACAGATGGGAAACTTTCGTATTCAGGATTAAAATCCTCTACTGGTAATTTTCATGATGAAGTTCTCCGACTTATTAGTCTTATGCAAGCCTGGAAGCCAGGAACAATTAAAGAACAGCCCGTAAGATCAAAAGTCATAATCTCTTTTAAATTAAATTCATTTGCGCTAATAGCAAGTTATCATGCTTTTAGTCCCTTTTATGATGATGCAATGCTCGTATTTTTTATAGAAAGACCTATACCTGAAGCATTGAACCAAAGTATAAACATTTACCTGGCAAAAAATATCAAATACAGTAATATAGAAAGATTTTTGGGCATACATGGTACCGTAGAAGTAAGGATATGGATGGATGATGCAGGAAAAATTGTAAAGGATTCAATAATACATGATGAAGTTGGTTTCGGATATGGCAAAAAGAGCGAAAGAGTTTTAAAATCGGCAACATGGAAACCTGCAAAGATCAATGGGAAAGCTTCAAAATCAATATTTATTGTTGAAGTAAAATTTGATAGAAAATCTGGGATTATTTTTGGTTATAAAAATTAGATGCTGGCGTAAGCGACCCCTTGTGACTTGCCTTTCTTTACAAAGATGAGTTTATGCTCTGGCATTTAGCTTAGAAATAAAAGAGTCCATCTGTTTTTCTGTCAAATATTTGCCATTCTTTAGGTTTTCTTCTGACTGCTCAATCCTCACGCAAAGTTCCTCATCTGTCATGGGTCTCAGTGGCGGAATTAAATCCGCTTTTTTATCCTCACTTTTTTGCTTTTTTGCCCAGTAAACAATAATTGCTTCGCGAGCAAAATGTAAGGTTTCGTTATCAGCCTCATCAACGTATTTATGTAGTTCTTTGCGAATATCTGAGGGTTTCATTATATTGCTTTGATTGCAAATATAACGATAATGAATGATAATAGATTGCAGAATTGTAAAGAAAAAACCTCGTAGGTCTTCAAGACCTACAAGGTTTAGGCATTCCTTAAAATCACTTCCCCACAACCACCTTCCTTCCCCTCAAAATCCCTCCATCCCCCAACCTCACATTCGCCAAATATATCCCATCCACTAAGCCACTTACAGAAACCACTTCATTTCCACTTTCATCTCTCATGATAAAATCATGCGAAACTACCTCTCTGCCAAGCATATCAGTAATGACCAGAGTAGCATGTTGCGATCCACCACTATTATTATATTTCAAAGTAAAATGATCATTTGTTGGATTAGGATATATTGAAATATCAACCTGCTTTGGCATTTGTGCCTCTTCTTCAATACCTGATTTCTTTCCAATCAGTTCAAAGCCATTGTTGTAGCTGCCCAGGAAAAACAAACCTCCCCTTCTGCAACCGAGCATAATATCTGGAATGCTATCTTGATCAAGATTTGCAACTGCTGGTACGGTATATGTGCTAAATAATTTGCCTGTAGAGCGTTGCGCAGTTCTATAATCATAAAGCAACGAAGACGAAGCGGCTATAAGCGTGCTTACCGTATCAAAATCAGGATAATAGGATAGCTTCCCGAATTTATCCCCAACTAATAAATCAGGTTTGCCATTTTGATTTAGATCTGCTACACATGGTGCAGATTGAAGACCAGGAATCAGGTTAATATTAATGCCCCCAAATTTGTCCGTAACCAATACAAAATAAGGAATATAATCCGGTGAAGGTCCGTAGCCTAAGCAGCGATAATAGCTAATCCTGCCATCATTGGCTCCAATAAGAAGATCCGTTTTACCATCATGGTTTATATCTACTGTAGTAGGGGAGGCGTTGCCCTCAACATTTATTGGTGTTAATTGACCATTTAATAAGTACATCAAGCTGCTTTGGGCCAATTGAAAGTTAGCTGGATTAGTGCCTGTGCTACGGTCTTTATAGTACATTACATGTCCTGAATCATTCCCAATTATGAAGTCTGTTTTAAGATCTTTCCCATTAAGATAACCGCAAGGTACCGGTCGTCCAATTGGCTTTGAATAACTTGATAATCCAAGATAATCGTCAGTTTGAAAGAGTAAATAGGGTTTTGAGCCAGGTTTTCCAGCTTTATTAAGATACAAGACAAGATGACTATACCCATGAACCGCACCACCATCTCTCACTGCTACAATCAGATCCTTTCTGCCATCTTTATCAACGTCAATAAAACAAGGCGCAGAATTCATACCCCAATCAACGGTTGTATTTTGTAGAAAATCCTTGGAAATCATTTTTAAAACGGGTGTAACAGTATCTCCAACATTGTGATAATACCATATATTATTTGAGCGGGTCGTATGATAGGTATCTGTGTCTGTTGGCATTCCAGTCGAAATAAGGAGGTCTTTTACACCATCATTATCAACATCAAGGTTTGAAGCCAATGGCATAGTTTCAATTGCCACTGGGTTATCAGGGGGAAACTTATTGTCATTTTTTGTAAATGAGATATTTATTACTGTGTCTCTATTGTTTTTGTTAAATGTTTTTCCATTCTCCAGCAAAACAAGTGAATCATTGCCTCCATCCCCAATTAGCGCGTCCTGATCTCCGTCACCATCCACATCCATCAGGCATAGAGAACTATAACCATGTATTGCTCCATTTTTATGATGCAAGGGGTCATAAGTGCCAGTTTCGCTGCAATCCCATGGGGTATAAAAGTGCGGCGCGCTTACCTGGAATTTCCCCCAGCATTTATCTGTCATATAAAATTTAAGGCTATCCTTATTTTTACCTTCGTTCCTATACCATTGCAAAGAATTAAGATTAATATCAAATGAGACAATGTCCATATATCCATCACCATCCACGTCTCCAAACCAGGGATTTGATACACCAGGTAAGTTGATAGCTGTAGGGTTATTTTGCGCGTCATATGTAAAAAGTGTGTCTTTAAATGCATTAAACCTTAAGGTAAACTTTTTGGTTATAGCATCTGTGTAACTTGTATTCCTATATACTTTTACACCTGTGCTATTAGTGCTGCTGTGCGTGAAAATATCCGGTAATCCATCCTTATTATAATCTGCAAGGGAGGTCCATTGATAAAGATCCTTCGGAAAAGCGCTTTCATAAAACGGGGTAAAATAATATTGAATAGAATTTTTTCCTGCCGATAAAAAATTAAGAAATTGATTTTCACCCACATCTCTGTCAAAAATGAATAGGTCGGAAATTCCATCACCGTTCATATCAATTTTAAAAAACATGGGATTGGTCATACCCCCAGTATAAGGGTTAACAAGTGTATCAGGTTTAGAATTAGGGTCACTTGGTGTTTCCGGTTGTACAACGCGTAAATAGTTTGACTGATAGTACAATGGCAATTGAGCATAACAAGATATTGAAAATAGAAAGGATAATATTACAAGTAATTTCTTCATTCCAATATTTTGACTGAATTTGCATGTTAATATACGACAATTCATGAAACTGACCGAAATATATGACATTTATCTCAAGAACCCTGTTATCTGCCATGATACGCGGAAAATAACACCTGGGAGTATTTATTGGGCGATACGAGGAGAACGATTTGATGGTAATACCTTTACAGCGAAGGCTTTTGAAGCAGGTGCAGCCTATGCTGTGGTTGACAATGCCGATTATGAAATTAATGATCATTGTGTTTTAGTTGAGGACACCCTTAAAACCTTGCAAGACCTTGCCAATCATCACCGAAGGCAATTAGGTATAAAAGTTGTTGCCATCGCAGGATCTAACGGTAAAACCACCACCAAGGAGCTTATGAGTAGGGTGCTAAATGAAAAGATAAAAACATTTGCCACACCCGGAAATTTTAACAATCATATAGGGCTTCCATTAAGTATTTTGCAATTGACAAAGGAGCACAAAGTTGCTATATTAGAGCTTGGTGCAAATCACAAAGACGAAAATGCATTTTTATGCAATATCGCCGAACCGGACATGGGTATTGTGACTAATATTGGTAAGGACCATCTTGAAGGATTTGGAGGAATAGAGGGAGTTGAAAAAGCTAACGTGGAACTGTTTGATTATCTTAAAATACATGAAGGAACTGCCTTTGTAAATATGGATGATGAACGAATAAGAAAGAACATAGGAGACTTGAAAACACTAACCTATGGCTTTGAAAATGATGTGGACATAACAGGTGAATTTGTTTCTAAATTCCCAACTTTATCTGTTAAAATAAATGATAATATTTATCAAACAGAGTATGTTATTGAATCTCATCTTTTCGGGAGTGTGAATTTATATAATATTCTTGCTGCATCGGCTGCCGGGAGCTATTTTAATGTTGACCCATGGCAGATAAAAAATGCGATTGAAAGCTATATACCCGAAAACAACCGGTCTCAAATAATAAAAAGAGATACAAACACTTATATTCTGGATGCATACAATGCAAACCCAAGCAGTATGTTACCTGCCATAAAGGATTTCGCTTCTTATCCTGCATCTGATAAAGTATTGATACTCGGTGATATGTTTGAATTGGGAGCAGACAGCGAAATGGAGCATGAACGAATGCTGGATTTAATTGAATATGCACAGTTTGATGTGGTGGCATTGGCGGGAAAGGCATTTTATCAGTTTAAAGATAAATATCCTGCCGATTTTTTTGAGGATACGGCAAGTTTAAAGAAATGGTTTAAAGAACAGGATTTTAAGGAAACGCTTTTCTATTTGAAAGGATCGAGAGGGATGGCGTTGGAGAAAATTTTGGATTAAATTTTTAAACTTTGCGACTTTGCGACTTTGCGAGAGATTTTTTTTCACGCAAAGCCGCAAAGCCGCGAAGAATACAATTAAACTTAATTGATACTATAAAATATGCCACTAAACCCACAAACAGAATACGATAATCTCGTAAATACAATGGAAGCCACCGGCTTTGCTAAAGCATCAAAAATGTTTGGGATGCCTTGTTTGAAAAATGAAAAGGGAAAAGCTTTTGCCGGTTATTTTAAGGGTGAAGTTACCTTTAAGTTGCCACCCGATATAGTGCAAGCCTGGCTAAAACAAAAAGATGCAAAACTATTTGATCCTGGTATGGGCCGGCCAATGAAAGAGTGGCTCGTATTATCAGTTGATTACGCAAAGCAATGGCCAGAACTTGCTAAAGAAGCCTTAGAATATGTAACAAGAACTGCTAAATAGATTATTTTTTTCTTGGGGTGAGCCCTGCGTGTGCTATCAAAACATAATTTCTCATCTTTTTGATGACATTATTCGGCAATTCGTAAACCATTGATGGCTTTGATCTTAAAAATTCTTCATAATAAATAAAGCTTTCAATCATTTTATTCTCCTGGGCCTTAAGTAGTCCTGCAATTCCCGGATCTTTATGTCTAAGCGTAATATCACTCGTATCCTGTCCAGCAATCAGGTTTAATAAACATTCCTTTTCTTCCATTAATGAATTATTACCTGGTTTTTCTCCTTGTCCTTCCGCATACCCGGGTTCATAGTCCCAAATAGCTTTGCCTATTGCGTATCCATTCCAATCCTGTTTACAAAGTACCTTTATTTCATTCTCTTTTTGACTCTTAAATATTTTTACCTGTGGAGAGAATACCCAATCTGAATAAGTTAAACGAGCATCGGCATATATTTCATTTAACCTTTCCAAAATGGCAGTATTGTTTCTGTTCAATACAGAAGCGAGGGTAATTTCACCTGCCGCTTCATCATAATTTTTTGCTTTGTAGTATGCTTCGGCTAATCGCCAATGCGATAAGAAATCAACATAGTTTTTACTTATTGCCTGCTTATATGAAGATACTGCTTTCTCGAAATCTCCTTCTTTTTCATATATCTGTCCTAATCGTATTTTAGCGGGATAATAATCATTCTGCAGGTCGAATACACTTTTATAAAGTTTTTTTGCCGCTTTAAAATCGCTATCCACCGTAAATGCTTTTTCTGCCAGGGCCCAATCTGTTTCTGCATCTTTAGAAAGAACTAATTTTTTTACAATCATATGCCCATCAGAATCTTCGTGATAGATATTGCTTTCAGTAAGGACTTTTGAATAATCTTTAATATCCATGTCAATATACATATCCTCAACCTTATAAGAAAGCTTGGATGCTTTCATAATCTTCATCAGATCAGCAGGTTTATGTATGACTTGCGCACTGCCAGATAAAATACAAACTGAACAAAAAGCGGCAATAAATGTAATTTTTTTAAGCATGGATCGTTTTTTTATGATTCTGTTCTATTGTTCCCCAGTGATAAAGGGTATGTTTTTGTTAAGAATAAGGCGAAAATATAACAAATAGACAGAACCTCAAAATCCGATTAATTTTTTTTGAAGGTTGGAAACAGATTTTAAATTAGGAGCAGCGAATTTTCGAAACAAGTTTCGGAAAGCTAAATGACTCAAGTTTTATGCGTCAGCCAATTATCACATAATCACATTGTCTCATTGCCTAACGGCTTTCCACTCCTTCACGAGTTCTTTCTCCTTATCAGTTAACTGCTTAGGCAAGTCTACTTTTATTTTGAGATATAGATCTCCAAATTTATCGGTTTCTCCATAGATTGGGAAACCTTTATTTTTAAGTCTGAGAACCGTAGCATTTTGAGTCTCGACCGGTATGTTTAATTTGATATCTCCACTCAAAGTATGGACTTGAACTTCACCTCCCAATAGCGCTGTAAATAATTCAACATGTTGATCTTTATGCAGATCATTCCCTTTGCGTTTGTATATTGGGTCTTGGGCTATTTTTATAGTGATATACAAATCTCCATTTGGCCCACCGCTTGCACCTGGACCGCCTTTGCCTGCAAGTTTAAGTACTTGGCCATCAGCAACACCCGGCTTCACTTTCATTCTGAGTTGCTGGTTATTTACATTTATGATCCTAGAGCTGCCCTCAAATGCTTCAGGCAAGGTTATCTCCATTTCTGAGCTATAATCTTGTCCTTTAAATGCTTGAGTTCTTTGCCTTGCCCCGCCGGAAGTTTGCGTTCTTTTACCGAAACCTCCACCAAATATGCTTTCAAAGAAATCTGAAAAACCACCGCCGCCAAAATCATCTTCAGCAGTATTTGTATATTGATATTGTGGTCCCCCACGCCCCTGCTGTCCCTGTGCATATTTGCTCCAATCAAATCCGCCTCCACCACCTTGATTGCCTGCTTGTTCATACTTCTTCCAGTCAGCACCCAATTGGTCATATTTTTTTCGGCTATCAGCATTACTTAATACTTCATAAGCTTCGCTTATTTCTTTGAATTTTTCTTCCGCCGCTTTATTACCCGGGTTCACATCAGGATGGTATTTACGTGCCAGTTTGCGGTATGATTTTTTGATCTCATCCGCTGTGGCAGTTTTACTTACCTCCAGGCTCTTGTAATAATCCTTAAAGTTCACTCTGTTATAATTTTGTAAGAGCTAGAGCAATTTTATTGCCAATATTACGCGTGTCAAAGTGGCAGAAGAGTTGATAGTTGTTAGTTGGTTGTTGTTCGTTGCTTCGCGAGGGATGGCTAAATTGGAAAGGTTTGTGATAATCCAATTTTTACTACCTTGCCTATAAATTAACTAAAAACTAAAATCATGAAAAAACAGATTCTTTATTTTGTAACAGGTGCATTTTTGAGCCTATCTATTGTAGCTTTTTGGGCGTTTAAGGATAAGATTGAACCTTCTGGAAAATATGCGGTAGTGGAATTTTATCCGACAGGCAAAAGCACAATTGTTCTAGGATATGGTAGTGAAAATATTGGAGAAAAGAATTATCAAAATAAAACAAGCGCTCAAAGTGTATATCAATTATTACAGGAAATGGATGCTATGGGATATAGCTTGAGTCAAAGCCAAGGAAAAATTTCAGGTAATGAGGGTGGGGGTAGTATATTTATTTTTAAGAAGAGATAACTTTTTGATTGCCTAATTATTTGTCTGAATTGGGATTTATGGGGTTAAGGGGATATTGAGATTTTGTATAAAACTTCCTAAAATCCTTTTATCCAATAAATCCAAGTTCAGACCATAATCACGCGCCAGCCAATTATTTCATTATCAAATTATCTCATTATCACATAACCTATGCCATCTCCATCTCATAGCTCAGCACCGGCATTAACCATCGTTCCGCTTCCTCAACAGACATGCCTTTCCGGACAGCGTAGTCTTCTACCTGGTCGCGTTGTATTTTGCCAAGTGGGAAGTATTTGCTTTTTGGATGAGCAAAGTAGAATCCACTAACGGATGCAGCAGGATACATGGCATAGCTTTCAGTGAGTATAATGCCCGTATGTTTTCCTACTTCAAGTAGCGCAAACAAAGTTCCTTTTTCAGTATGTTCAGGACAAGCAGGGTAGCCTGGCGCGGGACGAATACCCTGGTATTTTTCACGAATTAGATCATCGTTAGTAAGCTGTTCGTCAGTTGTATAGCCCCAAAGTTCTTTACGCACTTTTGCATGCATCAATTCAGCAAGAGCCTCTGCCAAACGATCCGCGAGGGCTTTTACGATGATTGAAGAATAATCATCATTGTCTTTTTCGTATTTCTCAAGCAACTTTTCAATACCAATACCTGCTGTTACGGCAAAGCCACCCATATAGTCGGCTTGGCAACTATCTTTTGGTTTGATAAAATCTGCCAAAGAAATATTTGGAATCCCTTTAGCTTTCATCCCTTGCTGGCGTAGTGTAAAGAATTTGGTTTTTATGGTTGTACGAGATTCATCATCATATATTTCGATGGTATCATCATCAACGGTATTAGCAGGGAAAAGTCCGACGACAGCTTGGGCTTTAAGAGATTTGTTTTCTATTATTTCATCGAGCAATCTGTTGGCATCATCAAAGAGTTTTTTGGCTTCATCACCATAATCTTTGTTATTGAAAATGTCGGGGTATTTCCCTTTCAATTCCCATGCCTGGAAGAAAGGTGTCCAATCGATATATTTTCTTATTTCTTCAAGTGGATAATCGTTATAAACAGTTATTCCCAATTTATTAGGAGCAGGAGTTGAATAGTCTTCTTTTAAGATATCCAGCTTGTTTCTGCGTGCTGCTTCAAGGTCTAAGAATTCTTTTATTTCTTTTCTTTTGCTATGCTCATCCCTGATACGCTCATATTCTGTTTTTAAATTATCCATGAAAACTGCCTTTGAGTCGGGATTAATAAGGCTCTGTACCACAGTCACAGACCGAGAAGCATCAAGTACATGCACAACAGGGTTTTTATAATGAGGCGCTATTTTTACAGCCGTATGTGTTTTTGAGGTTGTGGCGCCACCAATCAAAAGAGGCAGGTCCATTCCTAAACGCTCCATTTCCCTGGCAACATGCACCATTTCATCAAGCGAGGGCGTTATAAGGCCACTAAGACCAATTATATCCACATTCATTTCTTTGGCAGTTTCCAATATTTTATTGGTATGCACCATCACCCCAAGGTCTATCACCTCAAAATTATTACAACCCAAAACTACACCGACTATGTTTTTTCCAATATCATGTACATCGCCTTTCACCGTAGCCATCAGCACTTTACCGGCAGGGCCTTTACTCTGGTTCTTTTCTTTTTCGGCTTCGATAAAAGGAAATAAATAGGCAACAGATTTCTTCATTACCCTAGCGCTTTTTACCACCTGTGGCAGAAACATTTTCCCGGCGCCAAATAAGTCACCAACAACGTTCATGCCCGCCATTAAGGGACCTTCAATCACTTCAATAGGTTGCGGATATTTTAAGCGTGCTTCTTCAGTGTCTTCATCAATAAAATCAACAATCCCTTTCACAAGGGCATGGCTAAGTCTTTCCTCAACCGTACCACTTCGCCAGGCATCTGCAACTACTTCAACTTTACCTTTTTGCTTAATCGTTTCAGCAAAATCAACCAATTTTTCTGTTGCTTCATTACTACGGTTTAGCAACACATCTTCAACAAGTTTTAAAAGGTCTTTTGGTATTTCCTCATATATCTCCAGCTGGCCCGCGTTCACAATCCCCATGTCCATACCTGCCTGTATGGCATGGTATAAGAAGGATGAATGGATGGCTTCACGAACGGTATCATTACCTCTAAATGAGAAGGATACATTAGACACACCTCCACTTACCTTGGCAAGCGGAAGGTTTTCTTTGATCCATTTCGTAGTTTTTATATAATCTACCGCATAGTTGTTATGTTCATCAATACCAGTGGCTACGGTGAGAATATTCGGGTCAAATATGATGTCCTGAGGAGGAAATCCAACTTTTTTGGTGAGAATATCATAAGCCCTCTGGCAAATTGCAATTCTCCTTTCAAAAGTATCAGCTTGTCCTTTTTCGTCAAATGCCATAATTACCACAGCAGCACCATATTGCAATACTTTTCTTGCACGTTCAATAAAGGCTTCTTCCCCTTCTTTAAGCGATATGGAGTTTACTACGCTTTTACCTTGCAAGCATTTAAGGCCTTCTTCAATTACGGTCCATTTTGATGAATCAACCATGAAAGGCAATTTGGCAATTTCAGGTTCTGCTGCCATCAGGTTCAGGAATTTATGCATCACCGCCTCCGAATCAAGCATTCCTTCATCCATATTAATGTCAAGGACTTGTGCGCCACCATCTACCTGGTCTCGCGCTACGGATAAAGCATCCTCATAAGCGCCACTGGTTATGAGTCGTGAGAATTTCTTAGAACCGGTTACATTAGTTCGCTCACCGATATTTACAAAATTGGTGTCTTCCGTAACAACAAGTGGTTCAAGACCACTGAGCCTTAAATAGGGTTTAATTTCAGGAATCTGACGAGGCTCCCTAAGATGCACAAATTCAGCCATTGCTCTTATGTGGTCAGGTGTCGTACCGCAACATCCTCCGACAATATTTAAAAATCCACTGGCCGCATAGTCTTCCAGCACTTCGCCCATTTGTTTGGCGGTTTCGTCATATCCACCAAAAGCATTCGGTAAACCGGCATTTGGATATAGTGATGTATAAAAAGGTGCTTTTTCTGCCAATTCTTCAATAAATGGACGCATTTGTGGTGAGCCTAAAGCACAATTAAGACCTATACTCAACAAGTTTTTGCAATGAGAAACAGAAATCAAAAAAGCTTCAGTTGTCTGACCGCTCAGGGTCCTACCGCTCATATCTACAATGGTTCCCGAGATCATTACAGGGAGGCTTACATTTTTCGCCCGACAAACTTCATCAATTGCGTATATAGCTGCTTTGCAATTTAAAGTATCAAAAACAGTTTCAATTAATAAGATGTCAACGCCACCATCAATCAGTGCACCAGCCTGTTCCATGTAAGCATTTACTACTTCTTCCCATGTTACAGCTCTGTAACCAGGGTCATTTACATCAGGCGAAAGAGAAA
>Ga0207068_1277_pt1 | contig 11526 bp, 9 predicted proteins | sample Alteio_BWMinCont_23_FD_153475 | JGI IMG/M metagenome (GOLD analysis project Ga0207068, IMG submission 153475) | Enriched cells from forest soil in Barre Woods Harvard Forest LTER site, Petersham, Massachusetts, United States -... | ecosystem: Environmental > Terrestrial > Soil > Temperate forest >... | reverse complement strand
GTCAGAAATACGTCTAAAATAACAGATTCGTCTAATCTCAGAATCTTGCCTTGGTTGTAGCAATAGCTCTAACTCATTTAGTTTTGTGTCTATGATGCTGTTATTCGGTATTCCAGTTAGCATTTTTTTCTCGCATGGTTACTCTTTATGCCGCAGAAATTTATTCATTTTTTTAATTAACATTTGACGCTTTAGAGGCGATAAATAATCAATATACAACTTCCCATCCAAATGATCGATTTCATGTTGTAAGCAATGACTCAGCAAACCTTCACCTTCCAATTCAAAAAATTTCCCATTCTCATCTTGAGCGCGCACTTTGACCTTGATCGCGCGAGGCACTTTTGCGATAATAGACGCTGCGCTGATGGCGGGTTCGAGTTGATCGCCTCTGATGATGGTTTTTGTTTCGCAGGCTAATTTTGGACTTTGGTTACCATCAACTAAGGCAAGATGAGGTCGAATTTTTAATCCTGCTACGGCACGCTGCATGGCGAGTAATGATGCTTGCAAGATATTAATGCGATCAATTTCTTCTACATCGGCACGACCGACACTGACGGCTAATGCATGCTCATAAATTAAGTCATACAATGCGTCACGTTTTTTTTCAGTCAATAGTTTGGAATCGTTCAATCCTTTAATTTCTTTTTCAGGATTCAAAATAACCGCAGCTGCCATCACGGGCCCTGCAAGTGGACCACGTCCTGCCTCGTCAACTCCTGCAATAAAAAGCTTATCCATATTCGTCCTTTTTTTATTTTTTAATCAACTCCATCACCGCGTTTGCGGCTTGTTGACTGGCATTACAGCGTAGACGCTGATGAATGTCGAGAAATTTATTTTCGAGCGCAGCTATTTTTTCTGGATGATCTAAATAATCTATTAATGCAGCACTAATCTGTTCTGGTGTTGCTGCATCTTGAATAAATTCGGGCACTAATTTTTCATCAGCAAGCAAATTGGGCAGAGCAATATAACGCAGTTTCACGATATGTCGCGCCAATTGAAACGTGAGATTGGCCATACGATAAGCAACCACCATCGGTCGTTTATATAACATAGTTTCTAAGGTTGCAGTACCCGATGTCACGAGGACAATATCAGCAGCCGCCATCACATCATGTGAACGATTTTGAAAAAATGTCAGGGGCAAATCCGGTGCCGCTTTTTTAAAAATAGCATGAAATTCCGCATCGCGTTTTTCGTTGACGGCAGAAGTAATAAATTTTACATACGGTTTTTGTTGCCAACAAAGTTTGGATGCAGTCAGAAAAATATTTGCTAAATAATGTATTTCATTATGACGACTACCTGGCAAGATCGCGATATAGGTTGCATCGGGATCTAAATTTAATTTTTTGCGTGCGTCGATTTTATCGGGATGCAACGGAATTAAATCAGCTAACGGATGCCCAACAAATCGCACAGGCACGTTATGTTTCTGATAAAAATCAGCTTCGAAAGGAAAAAGTGTCAGTACCAGGTCCGTGGCCGATGCAATTTTAAAGATGCGTTTTTGCCGCCACGCCCAAACGGATGGACTCACATAATGGATAACAGGAATTCCTGCTTTACGTAACTTTAACTCAAGGCCTAAATTAAAATCGGGTGAATCAATACCGATAAAAACACTCGGCGGATTCGCCATAAAATAGCGATACAGTTCGCTACGAATGCGAAATAATTCAGGTAAACGAAATAAAGGTTCAACGAGCCCCATCACGGAAAGCCTTTCCATTTCAAACAAACTCTTACACCCTGCTGAAATCATCGCAGGGCCCCCTATTCCTGTAAATATGAGTTGGGAGTTTTGATTAAGAAGCGTTCTCATTAAGCTCGCGCCTAATAAATCGCCTGAAGGTTCACCCGCAAGAATTCCTATATTATTCATAGTCTAATCTACTTAAAAGATAAAATTGTCACTTAATTTCGTTAATTGTGCTATTATTGCTCAACCTTATAAATAATATATAACTTGTACATATATGCCCCATAGATCTGATGAATTAACAAGCACTGTAAATCTAAGCGTTGATGAGCAGATAACAGAATCGAAGGACGAGACGTTCGATTCTCACCGAGCTATTGATATTGACGACTTGAATTACACCTCTAGGCAAATAGAGCTAGCTACACCTGATGATACGTTTATCGACCTGAAAAATAAGACACTATTATACCTACAGACCACTATTAAACAATTTTATCCTCACTTTGATCCTCATAAAAATGATGCAAAAGTGGATGGACTGACTAGTAGTCAGCAATCCATCCTTTATTTATATAATACTTTTAATACACTGACGATCTTGAATGTGCCGCCGCTGAATCACGCCAATGCAGTCAGACAATATTGCCCGCTTGATGTGTTAACCGAGGGTGTGACAGAAAAAATCAGTTTAGTTTCTTTAGAAACGGTAATGAACACGATGCAACGTGTACTTTCGTTTTCTAATAAAACAGACGAGATTATTTATGCAAATAACTTTGGACTTGCACCTGATGCCATTATCAAACTGCCTAAGCATAACGAGATAACAGAAGTTCAACATGAAGCAATTGCTCTTAATATTGCACGATTATTAGGTTTTAATACGACTGCTTCGACGATGCTATTATATAACGGCTTACCTGCGTTATTTATTCCATTTGATAAAATTGAAAAATTATCAGAATTTGCTGAAGGTAAAAAGGAAACAGCATTCGAAACACGCAAATCTTATATTGATTATTCAACGATACAACCTGTTGGTGAAGGCTTAATGCCTGATCAGTGCATTGAAGACTTCGGGAATATCTTTGCGTATTTATATCTTTGCAGCGATCCAGATGCGATTGGCGGATATAATCAAAATAAAGCCTTAACAGATAGTAAAAACCTTTATGTTTTTGATCAAGCTGTCAAGATTGATACGCTTCTCAGTATTGATTCATGTGTCAATTTATATATCGGAACTTTCTCCTCCTTATCACGTCACCTCAAAGGGCGTAATAAATCGTTAATTGAAGACTCTTTAATAGAAGAAAAGATACATAGCATGATTGCGCTCACAAAAAACAAATTATTGATTGATTCGTTGATGGATTGTGTTCATCAAACTCATACTAGTGCAATTGCTCTAGCAGAGAGACTAAATCCAGCACTTCAAAAAAAGAATCTTGTGGATCTCGCCACGTTTCACAAAGATGCACTTTCACTACATGCCAAGATTGACAAAAGAATCAGCGAAATTTTTTCGAAATTTCCTAAAGTTGATAATGAGGCTATTACGACAGAGACTGCAGAAAGAGCAACACAGGTTATACCGGCATTAGTTTTAGAAAAAGTAATAAATAATCCGAGATTCTTCACAGATGATGGCCGTCCTTACAAGCATCCTTGGACAGAAAATCATAATATAAAAATTATGAATATTTCTATGGGTACATCAGCAATTGAGATAACACTGAATAAATCAATTGATGCAACGCTCGCCTCAACCCTATTTGCAAAAGCAGGAATCCAATGGAAGAAAACACCTAATAAAAATAACAGTATCATCATGCCATTAGTCGAATATCAAAAAATTCATGAGTCAGTGTTTTTCCCTGAAAATGCCACGCAATTTAGTGTAGAAGCTAAATACATTCCGACTGCAGGCGAATTAGAATTAATAAAGCAAACCTATAAAACAAACGATGCCGTCATTCAGACAAGCAGCAAATGTATCGAAACATATCTAAAAACAATAACCAATTCAGCAATAAATTATGTAGACAAAATTAATGCTATGAGAAGAGCTATTAATACCATCAAGCAACTTCCTGTATCTAAGGATGTTGGTTTCATACAACATATGCTAAGAAAACTTCACTTTGATATTCAAAAACAGTTATACAATATGATTGAAAACGCAGAAACAAAAGCATTGATGATTCACGCATTTAATGCGGCTATAAAACTAGATCGTATTTCTATTTTTAATGATGTGATTATGACAGCCATTTCAACAAATCATTCCTTTACTGGTTATTTAAGACAATGTATCAGGCATGCAAACATGTCAACTAACTATCATTTATCAAAAGAACACAGTACTCTTTTTTTAGCAGAGTCAGAATCATCACAACATGTTTTTTTAAATCATCTTAGTCTCACGCAAGACAGTCCAAGTCAATCAGAGCAAAAATCCATGTCGCCATCAAAGTCAGTGGGTCCAGCACAAATGTCCATGAACGAAGAGAGAGATCGCGTTTCGCTTTCTGTACTGATTAAAGGATCCCATTCGCCGCCTTCTCCGACTTCTGCTTCAACAAGAAATCAACCTTGTGTCAAGGAGTCGACATCGGCTCAAATAATTGAAACGCCTTCCCAATGGGAATTTCACTGAAAGTTTAGAAACAGCTCATTTACATAAAATATTTGATGAAGCGTACCAGGGAGGTCACCTTATAAGCCCAAAAACATGCGCTGAGTTTCTCAAATGGTTGTTATGTGATATGTCTTTTGATGAATTTAAGCAAAGTAACATGCCTATTTCTATTTATGATGAATGGCATCATTCATTCTGGCTTAAAAATAAAGATCATTTGCCGGCGTTTCCGTTTTAATATTTTCCCTCCTATCCCTAACCCTCACTGCCATTAAGTTAAGGACTTACTGTCATGCCAGCGTGCTCTTAGCTGGCATCCAGTATTCATCGAAGTCATGACTGGATGCCAGCTAAGAGCACGCTGGCATGACACTGAGTTTTTATCAAAGCCCTTAACTTAATGGCAGTGTCCCTAACCCTTTCCTCCACTAAAAACGTGGAGGAAAGGGGACTCAAGCTGACTAACGCACAATTCCACGTTCTGATACATTCAGAAAATCAATAAACAACTGCACTTCAGGACAGGTTAGTAACATTTCTTGCATTTGCTCAATAGCTTCTTTGACGGTAAAGCCTTTACGATAAATCACTTTATACGCGCGGCGTAATGCAAGCATCGTATCAGCGGAAAAGCCGCGGCGTTTCATTCCTACCGTATTTAAACCAAATGGTTTGGCATAATAACCAGACACTTTAATAAAGGGCGGTACATCTTTATCAATCATGGCGCCCATTGATGCAAAACTGTGTGTGCCTACACGACAAAATTGGGACGCGCCTGAAAATCCGCTCATCACGACATGATCTTCGATGGTGACGTGTCCGCCAAGTGATGCATTATTTGCAAAAATAGTATGATCCCCTACAACACAGTCATGCGCAATATGCACATAAGCCATAAAAAGATTATCACTTCCAATACGCGTGGTGGATTTGTCTTGTGCCGTTCCGCGATTAAACGTACAAAACTCACGAATAATATTGCGATCACCGATTTCTAAAAAAGTTTTTTCGCCATTATATTTTTTATCTTGTGGTTCTTCACCAAGAGACGCGAATTGAAATATTTTGTTGTGTTTACCAATTTTGGTTAGCGCTTTAATAACAACATGGGGCCCTATCCATGTGCCTTCGCCAATTTCAACATCAGGGCCGATCATTGACCACGGGCCAATTTCCACGTGATCACCAATGCGTGCTGATGGATCGATGATTGCAGTATGATGAATCACAGTATTATCCTCGTCTTGCACATATCAATTCAGCAGAGCAAGCTAACTCATCGCCCACATATGCTGCAGTCTCTAGTTTCAAAATTTCTCTTTTAACCTTTAACACTTTCGCTTCAAGACGGAGCTGATCACCAGGCTCTACGACTCGACGAAATCGGGCATTATCAATTCCCGCAAACAAATATAACGTTCCATCACTGGCCAATGTATTTGTTGATTTATACGCTAATACACCTGCTGCTTGAGCCAATGCCTCAAGAATTAATACACCAGGCATGACAGGTTTCCCTGGAAAATGGCCCACAAAAAACGGTTCATTCATTGTCACATTTTTTATTGCAACAATGGATTTCCCTAATTCGATTTCAATAATACGATCAATTAAAAGAAAGGGAGGACGATGCGGTAAATATTTTAATATTTCATGAATATCCATGACACCTTTTTCGCTCATGTTGTTTTACTCTCTATTAATGTTTCAAGTGCTTGTTCTAAGACTTTGACTCGCTGCATCAATTTCTCTAAGCGAAGAAATCGAGCCGAGTTCTTTCTCCATTCCATATTGGTAACTAAGCCGCCCAGACCTGATGAATAAACGCCGGGTTCATGAATGGATTTTGAAACCTCGGTACCACCCGTGATAACGACATTATCAGCAACCGTAATGTGACCCGCAAAACCAGACTGTCCGCCGACCAGGCAGTTATCGCCTATCGTTGCACTTCCTGAAATACCGACGCAGCCAGCAATGGCCGTATTTTTTCCAATTCGCACGTTATGGCCAACCTGAATAAGATTGTCAAGCTTTACGCCTTGAGCGATAAGGGTATTCCCAATTGCGCCCCGATCTAGTGTGCAATTAGCACCAATTTCAACATCATCTTCAATGATGACAGAACCTAACTGAGGCACTTTGTGCCATACGCCTTTATGCTTAGCAATGCCAAAACCATCGCTGCCGATCACAGTTCCACTCGCGATAATGACACGTTTACCGAGCTTTATATGATGATAAAGCGTCACATTGGCATCTAAACGGGTCTGTTCATCAATTTCGCATGACTCGCCTATTACGCAACCTGCACCAATGATCGCACCTGCTTTAATTTTGACATTATCCTGGATAACACAATTAGCACCGACACTGGCGGATGAATCAATTTCACACTGTTGTCCAATCACAGCAGATGGATGAATACCTATCGCGGCCGTCGGTCTATTATCAAAAAAGAGTGCGATTTGTGAATAAATATAATAGGGATCACGGCAGAGTATCGCATTCGTTTTACACTCTTCCCCCTCATCAGCTGATAATATGACAGCAGATGCATTGGTTGTGGCTAAATATTTTTTATATAAGGGGTTCATCAAAAAAGTAATATATCCACTCTTTGAATCCTGAATAGTACAGACCCCTTCAATCAGACAATTGGCATCGCCTCGGATAGTGACATCGAGTCCTTGGGTTAATTGTGCTAATGTGTACAGTTTTTGCATTTCTTAGTGCCTACATGTACTTGCTTGAATGCTTTTTGTAGGGCGGATTAGAAGCGCTTTTTGCTTCGTAATCCACCGCTGCAATGGTGGATTACGAAGCAAAAAGCGCTTCTAATCCACCCTACAAAAAACTACAAAAAGCACTACAGTGATAAATAAAAAGGCCAAGAACCTGTCCTGGCCTATTACTAACTGTCGATCATTTCATTTATTTTTTGTTAAATTCACTCGCAACTTCTTTGGTGATATCAACGCTATCAGCAGCATAGACAACTGCTTGAGCATCTAAAACCAGTGAGTAGCTGTGTTTCTTAGCAATACCTGAAATTATTGTATTCAATTGTGCCAAGACGCCTTTCATGATCTTGTTTTGCTCTTTACTTAAATCTTGTTGGAACTCAGTTGCATCTTTAGATAAAGAGGTTTGATCATCAGTAATCTTCTTTTGTAGGCTATCTTTATCTTTTTGGCTCATTGTGGTGGATTCTTTCTTAAACTGATCCATCTCATCTTGTAAAGATTTTTGCGCTACAATCAATTTTTCCTGACGGCCTTTGAATTCATCTTGCAGTTTTTTATTTAAATCAGCAATTTTTGGGGATTGCTGAAAAATTTGCTGCACATTAACAATAGCGATAACAGATTGTGTATCTGAGGACTTGTCAGCAGCATAGGCTTGAACGCCACTCATTAACAAAATCGAACTTACAATTGCTAAGACCTTCTTCATAATTTTCTCCAATTTAATTAAAAATATTTCCTACAAATCCGTCATTTTAGGGTTGATAGTATGTCATGTCTATCCAAAATTAGCACCTAGCGCAAACTGGAAAGGTTCTAAACTATCACCATGTTGAGGATTCAAACCCCTCGCCAAGCTAAGATCAATCAGGCCAAGCGGCGTTAACCAATCTGCTTCAACGCCCAGCGAATAGCGAGGTCCGCCTGAACCGGTTCCACCATAAATTTTATTATTGAAGGTATTATAAACATTACCGCCATCAACAAAAAGAGAGGTGCGTAAATTATCAGAAACAGGATTAGGAAATATCAAGCCAAAGCTCGCATCCGCTAATACGTTACCGCCCGTTGGATCAGTCAGGGAGTCTTTTGGACCCAATGTATCATAACCACGAATGGAATCAACGCTGCCGCCTGCATAAAAGTTCTTGAAGAATGGATAGTTTTTTGCGCCGTTAAATGAATTGCCATAACCCAAATTACCGCGTGCTGTTGCAATAAATTGACCCACAATCGGATGATACCATTTACCCGTATAACCGAGCGTATAATATTTTAGAGATTGCTGTGAAAGTGGCAGATAGAAATTGGCACTGATCGTCTGAATTGCGCCCATGGTGGGGAAAATCGATTTATCCCGACTATCACGTGAAAGACCTGCAATCAAATCGGCTTGTTGGAATTGACGGCCATGGTTATTCACGAAGTTCTGCACTTGTTGTGAAACAGCCACTGTCGAGAGTCTAAGCAGTGATTCTTCATAACCATAACCTAATTGCAAGGTGTTATAGACGTTTCTCTCTTGTCCCAATGGAATGCCGTAGACAACGGATGCTGAATACTGATCGCTGTTATAACTGCGTGAAAGGCTTGCCGCACTAGGATCTGTTTTAGCAGCGGAGACGCTGATGGTGCGACTAATACCATCCATTGTGTAATACGGATTCGTATAGCTGACGCCATAAAATTGCTGATATTTGCTACGCGTGAAGTTCAATCCTAACGTCTTGCCCGTACCCATGAAATTCTTTTGGTTTAAACCCGCCCCTAAAATAAGGTGATCCAGCTGAGAATATCCAACACTAAATGTCGCGGATGCAGCATTGTCTTCTGTCACTTTATAATTCACATCCACATTGTCATCGGTATTCGCTACCGGTTCGACACCCATTTCTACATTCCGAATGTAAGGTAATAAGCTGATGCGGTGTTTAGATTCTTCCAGTTTGCTGGTCGAAACAGGCGCGCCTTCCATTTGTATTATTTCGCGGCGTAATGCTTCATCGTTTGTTTTAGTGTTATCGGTAAAATAAATATGACGAACATACGCGCGTTTTCCTGGCTTCACGTGGTAGGTCAGAAACACTTGTTTGGTTGTTTCATTCACTTTGGGATCTAAATTCACGACCGTAAAAACATAGCCTTTATCACCCAATGTATCACTAATTGCTTTTTCTCCATCTACGGTTGCCTGGCGTGAAAAAGTGCTACCGGGTTTAATGTTGATTTTTTTGATTAACTCTTCGCGCGATACGATGGTATCACCTACTACATCGACACCACTCACTGTGTAAGGCACGCCTTCATCAATGACAATGGTTAAGTAAATCGATTTTCGATCTGGCGTAATGGATACTTGAGAAGATTTCACAGCAAATTTAAGGTAGCCGTGATCCATGTAATAATTGCGTAATTTTTCCAGACTGGATTCTAATTTTTCTTGTGAAAAACGATCTGTTTCGGTGAAGAATGTCAGCACGCCCGGTGTTGTCAATGCAAGTTGTTTATCCAACACTTTCTCGGGGAACACGTGATTGCCAATAATATTAATGCGTCGTACTTTGGCGATTAGACCTTCGGAAATATCGATTTTGACCATGACGCGATTACGTTCCATGGGTGTGACGCCCACATCCACACGTGCGTTATAACGGCCGATTGAATAATATTGATCTAATAAGCTTTGTTTAATTTTTTCCAGAGTAACGTCGTTAAACACACGGCCTTCAGCAATGCCGACACCTTTCATAACGGATGTAAGTTTATCTGTTGCAATACTCGAGTTACCCGATAGTCTGAGCTTTCCTATCGTGGGACGCTCTGCCACTCTAATAACGAGTGTATTACCTTCGCGAGCTAATGAGATATGGTCAAAAAAGCCGGTTTTATAAAGTGCGCCGATAATGGCACCGGTTTTTTCTGAATTGAGTGCTTCACCTGTTTTGATAGGTAGATAAGTATAGACAGTATCAGGAGAGATGCGTTGCAACCCTTCAATTGTAATTTTTCTTACGACAAATGATTCTGCAGCACACACGTTGATAAATAACACATTTAAAAGCACAATCCACACTAAAATTCGTTTTTTCATAGCTACCATTCTTGTTTTATACTAAAGCTCTCGCTGACGAGCGCCAATTATCCTGACTTTTCCAATCTCAAGCAAATAATTTCTGCAACAATAAAGCACCGCAGAGAAACACGGGGGCCGCTGCCGTTAAACTATCAATACGGTCTAGAATGCCGCCATGCCCTGGTAATAACCGGCCTGAATCTTTCAAGTTTTCCTTTCGTTTCAACATACTCTCAAATAAATCACCAACCACTGAAAATAATACGGTCACAACAGTCAGACCACAAAATCCCAACCAAAGCAGATTAGGTGACTCAATTCGCGATAAAGTAACCAATGTAATGATTAACGTTGTCACAATAGCGCCTATCAATCCTTGCCATGTTTTTCCTGGGCTCACCTTGGGTGCTAATTTATTTTTGCCCCACCACTTTCCTGCAAAGTACGCGCTGATATCCGCGCCCCAAATGAGGATAAATAGAAATAATAAAATTTCGATGCCATTGTCTGGAATATTTCGAATAAAATTCACAGCAAGCCAACAGGGAATCAAGACCATAATGCCCATTAATCCACGCACAAGAAAACCTTGTCCCCAGGTATCGCTTGCCTTGGGATAAATGACAATCAGTACCACGCTAAATAACCACCAGACCAGGGCTGCAAGAATGACGTTTGGAATGTATAACCTTAAGCTTACACATAAAACAATCAATAAAATGGCTGGATAAATTAATTTTTTCCATGGGTTTTTTATTCCCATCAACGATGACCACTCCCAACCGCCACAAAGCACAACTGCGCCTGTTATCAAACAAAACCAACTGGGTGGTAGCTTAAATAAAAGCAAAAGAAAAACAGGGATAAGAATAATTGCAGTGAGAATTCGAAATTTAAGCATGTGTTTCTCTTTTGATTTGTTCGCCCGTGCAACCAAAGCGTCGTTCCCGATTTGCATAAAACGCGAGGGCTTTTTCTAGTTCGTCGGTTGTGAAATCAGGCCAATGAACTTCTGTAAAATACAGCTCCGTATAAGCAAGCTGCCATAATAAGAAATTACTGATGCGCTGCTCGCCGCTCGTTCGAATAAAAAGATCAGGCGCTGGCAAGTCAGACAAAGTCAGGATTGATTCGATGAGCTCAGGTGTAATTTGTTCGCTTGTTAATCGCCCTTGTTCAATCTCACGAGCAATTTGTTTTGCTGCTTCACTGATATCCCATCGACCGCCGTAATTTGCAGCAATCACGACTTTGAGGCCCGTATTATTGGCTGTCAGTTGCTCCGCATTTTGCATAGTGCGACGTAAGTTTTCATTGAAGCGTGAGCGATCGCCTATGATGCGTAATT
>Ga0207068_1276_pt1 | contig 11545 bp, 8 predicted proteins | sample Alteio_BWMinCont_23_FD_153475 | JGI IMG/M metagenome (GOLD analysis project Ga0207068, IMG submission 153475) | Enriched cells from forest soil in Barre Woods Harvard Forest LTER site, Petersham, Massachusetts, United States -... | ecosystem: Environmental > Terrestrial > Soil > Temperate forest >... | reverse complement strand
ACCAGGTGTCTAAAACATCTTCGTCTTGACGTAAGGGGAGATCATTCGCCAATTGATATTTAGCTCGAACAGCCTCTTCACTTTCTTCCACATAAATTTTGCCCGCTTCATCATACCAAGCCGGGATACGGTGTCCCCACCAAAGTTGACGGCTGATACACCAATCTTGAATATTGCGCATCCATTCAAAATAAGTTTTTGACCAGTTTTCTGGGACAAATCGAATTTTTCCTTGTTCTACTGCTTCGATGGCGGGTTTTGCAAGGCTTTCTATTTTGACATACCATTGATCTGTTAATAAAGGTTCTAAAATTGCACCACTGCGATCACCCCTTGGAACATTTAAAGTATGGGCGTCAATTTTTTCTAATAATTCCACCAGGCTTAAATCTTCTACGATTTTTTGACGAGCAACAAAGCGATCCAAACCTTGATAAGCGGGAGGGGCATTTTCGTTTAGAGTGGCATCTAAGGTAAAAATATTGATGGGCGTCAAATTATGACGTTGTCCCATGGCATAGTCATTAAAATCATGTGCAGGGGTAATTTTCACGCATCCCGTACCGAAAGTGGGATCAACTGCCTCATCCGCAATGATGGGAATTTCACGATGGGTGAGCGGTAAGTTTAGCTTTTTACCAATCCAAGATTTGTAGCGTTCGTCTTCGGGATGAACCGCAACGGCGACATCGCCTAATAAAGTTTCTGGACGGGTAGTAGCAACGGTCAAATAGCCCTTGCCATCCACTAAAGGATAGCGAATATACCATAGGAATCCTTTTTCTTCTTCTGATTCTACTTCTAAATCGGAAACAGCCGTTTTTAAAATGGGATCCCAATTGACCAGACGTTTGCCACGGTAAATCAAGCCTTCCTCATATAATCGAATAAAGACGGTAATAACAGCATCCGAAAACCCTTTGTCCATCGTAAATCGTTCGCGGGACCAATCTACTGACGCGCCGATTCTCCGCAATTGTCGGGTGATATTGCCGCCCGATTCAGTTTTCCAGTCCCAAACTTTTTGAACAAAATTTTCCCGCCCGATCTCGTGTCTTGAGCTGCCTTTTGCCAATAATTGTCTTTCTACCACCATTTGTGTGGCAATACCAGCATGATCCGTTCCCACTTGCCACAACGTTTTTCGGCCTTTCATTCTATGGTAACGGATTAAAATATCCATCAAGGTTTGCTGAAAGGCGTGTCCCATATGCAAACTGCCGGTTACATTGGGAGGAGGGATCATGATGCAGTAGGGATCATTATTTCCATTGGGTGCAAAAAAACCTGATTTTTCCCAAAATGCATACCATTCTTTTTCTAAAATTTCGGGATCATAAGCTTTATCAAGAATCATTTTTGACATCTATCCAATAAATACTGAACCAATAAGGGAACGGGTCTACCCGTTGCTGCGCGCTCTTTCCCGCCACGTGATGCAGTTCCAGCCACATCTAAGTGTGCCCAATTGTACTGTTTGGTAAAGCGCGATAAGAAGCAAGCGGCCAAAATTGCACCGCCTTCTGGCGGATTTCCAATGTTGGCGACATCGGCGAAAGGGCTACTCAATGCATCTTGATAATCATCCCATACCGGTAATTGCCAGCAACGGTCGCCACTGGTATTGCCGGCTTGAATAAGATCATTGGCAAGTGGGTTATGATTTGAAAAAAGTCCACTGGCGTGCGTTCCTAACGCTAAAATACAGGCATAAGTGAGTGTGGCGATATCAATGACAACATCGGGATCAAAGCGTTCGGAGTAGGTGAGTGCATCACATAACACTAAACGTCCTTCTGCATCGGTATTTAAAATCTCTACAGTTGTGCCAGACATGGTTGTTACAATGTCTTCAGGACGGGATGCATTAGACCCAGGCATATTTTCAGCTGCGGCAATCACACCGACCACATTGATGGGTAATTCTAATTCTGCTGCGGCGCGAATCGCGCCTAATATTGCAGCAGCTCCGGCCATATCATATTTCATGCCAATCATAGACATTGGCGGTTTTAATGAGTTACCGCCTGTATCAAAAGTAATCCCTTTACCCACTAAAACAACCGGTTTTTGTTTATCTTTGCGTCCGCGATATTCAAGCGTAATCAGCCGAGGCGGATTTTTACTGCCTTGTCCCACAGAAAGAAAAGCACCCATTTTAAGTGCTGCAATGTCTTTTTCATCGAGCACCGCGGTGCTAATGCTTGGAAATTGAGTTGAAAGCGCTTCGGCTTCTTTTGCAAGATAAATGGGGGTACAGACATTCGGAGGCAAGTTGCCGAGATTTTTGGTTAACGCCATCCCGCGTGCGATAGCCTCTCCTTCTAACACGGCTCGTTCTGCACTGGGAAGATCTCTTCGCGTTGCAACGGTTAGCACCAGGCGGCGCAAAGTTCTACGGTCTTTTTCCTTTTTACTTTTGAAGTTGTCGAAGGTATAGAGCGTTTCTAGGGTAATTTCAACGGTCTGTCGAATTTTCCAATGCGTATTGCGGCCCTTGACATTGAGCTCTGTTAAGTACACAACCGCTTCAGTTGATCCCGTTTGACTTAACGCTTTCACAGCTTTGCGCACAATATCCCGAAATTCTTTATCACCCAATTCACGCTCACGCCCACAGCCAATCAGAAGAACGCGGTCGCAGAGGGTGTTTGGCACATTATGAATCAAAAGCACTTGTCCGGGTTTACCATCAATATCCCCGCGTCTCAGCAGATTACCAAGGTACCCCTTGCTGGCGTCATCTAGCCTTTCGGCAATATTTGAAAGTCTTCGGTTTTCAAAAACCCCGGTAATAATGCAATTGGTACGTTGTTTTTCTGGATGGCCGGTTTTAACGCTAAACTCCATAATTTCTCCAAAACTGCTGGTTGGGTGGTTTCTCTGGTGAAAAGCTGATAGTGTACTCTATATTGAGGTCAATTTGTTAAGCTTTAGGCTGAAATTATTAATTTTGACCAGTGGATACTTAAAGAGTAGGTATTGTGCGAATTATTGCTAGATATATAACTAAAGAAGTTATATTTTCCTTTTTGACGATTACCGGCATATTATTTTTGATTGTGCTTTGCAATCGAATGGCGGTTTATCTGGCGAAAGCAGCAACTGGCGAGTTGCCTATCCGTTTGGTGTTTAACATTGTTCTGCTTTTTACTCCAGAGTTATTAAGCTATCTTATCCCCATAGGTTTATTCATTGCCATTTTGTTTTCTTATGGTCGATTGTATGCCGATAGTGAGATGGCTGTCTTGGCCTCTTGCGGGGTTGGCTTTAAATATATCATTCAACTGACGGGTACGATTGCCTTTGTTATTATGATCCTCACGGGGATTCTGACCCTATGGGTAGTGCCCAAAGTCGCCAGTTATCGAGAGGAGGCTATTTCTAAGGGAGAAACCGGGATGCTTCAGGCCCTAATGCCAGGACGTTTTCAAACCTTGGGAGAGGGGAGGTTAGTTTTTTATTTAGAAGATATTGCCCCGAAGAAAGAGGATCAAAAACAAAAGACTGATCAACCCCTAAAAGGCATTTTTATTGCTGAACGTCCGACCACGGTTTCTCCAGCGGATCATGGTTGGACATTGATTACCGCCGAAGAAGCGGAAATAAAAGCCGATCCTGCTACCGAGAATGTTTATTTGGTTTTGAAACAGGGCCATCGATATCAAGGATTTCCCGGAGCTGCGGATTATACCGTTGTTTCTTTTGATGAATATGGGCGAGGAATGCCGCGTGAAATTGGAGGTGCGTCGCAAGAAGCTTTTCGGCAGAAAAATAGCGCATCTCTATTATTTTCAAAAATACCCGGCGATGCCGCAGAATTACAATGGCGCACCTCCTTACCACTCTCGGTATTTATATTAGCATTGATTGCAATTCCTTTGTCGCGCGTCAATCCAAGGCGTGGACGTTTTGCTAAATTTTTACCCGCGGTAGTGATCTATATCGTGTATTACAATCTTTTTACCGTGGCAAGAAGATGGGTAGAATCTGGAACGATTCCAAGTTTTCTAGGAGCTTGGTGGGTTCATGGTCTTTTCTTTTGTGTTGCATTATGGCTGATTGCAAAAGAATCCGGGTGGTTTAAAAGAATTCGTGGCTATTATGGGAATCCTCTATGGAAATCCTAGATAAATATATTGGAAAACAAATTATTCTGACCATTTTGGTGGTGGCTTTTGCATTGCTTGGGTTTGATCTCTTTTTCACGTTGGTGAATGAATTAAAAATGATTGGAAAAGGCGAGTATACCTTGGTGGTGGCGCTGATATTTTTAGTCTTAAGTATTCCTGGGAGACTCTACAATATGTTTCCCTGGGCGGCGTTACTCGGAACTTTGATTTGTATGGGCGCATTGGCCAATCATAGTGAATTGGTGGTGATGCGAACTTCGGCAATTTCCATTCTTCGTATTACGGGATCGGTTTTAAAAGCAGCGCTTATATTGATCGTTTTTGCGGTGTTAATTGGAGAGGGGGTAGCGCCCATTGCAGAACGATTTGCACAAACTAAAAAAACCGCGGCGTTAAGTGGGGGGCAAACGGTACAAACCCCCTTGGGGCTTTGGGTGAGACATGGACAAGAATTTGTACACGTGCAAACGGTACGAGGCAATGGAGAATTATTGGGGGTTACCCGCTATCAGTTTGATAACAAAAGACGCGTAACCGAAGCCTTATTTGCGGAATCTGCGGTGAGAGAAAACAAGGAATGGCGTTTAACGAATGTAAAAGGTACGCGGTTTTTGGATAAAAAAACCACAACTTTTCAAGAAAAAACAAAAATTTTACCTCAGTTATTAGAAACCGAAATTCTAGAAGCCGCCATGGTAAAACACCCAGAACGTCTTTCATTATTGGCCCTTTGGCGTACGATTCAACACCGGGTAAAAAATGAACTCAATACCGAAAATTATCAATTCGCCTTTTGGACAAAAATATTTCAACCTGTGGTGATTTTGATGATGGTATTTTTAGCGGTGCCCTTTGTTTTTGGTCCGTTAAGGTCTTCTAGTACGGGATTTAGAATTGTCATCGGCATTTTGGTGGCCTTTTCCTTTCATACCCTGAATCACCTTTTTGGTCCTTTAGCAGTGGTTTATCAGGTTCCCGCAATTTTAGCGGTCTTAATGCCCATCATTTTGTTTAGTGGCATTGGGTTTTGGATGTTGCGGGCGCGAAAGTAGATTTTACGGGGTCATGTCTTTACCTGTCCAGACTTGACACCTTTTCACCTTTTTTGTAAAGAAGGGCGATTTTTTTCTAGAATTCATGTTGAAGATATCGCTAAAATTATTCTAGCTTCGATATAAAAACCAAATCCTGGTTCGGTTTGTAATGTTGCTGATGATTTCCCCGCGCCATCTCACGAAGTGGATCTCTATACTGCCCTCTTTATTGAATAGACCTGCGCCACCTTTAATAGTTTTTGAAAAAGCGACTTTGTCGGATATGGCTAGGGAGTTCGACAGCAATAACCGTCGTGTTAATAATGCGAAGATTAAAAAGAATTTGAAATTTTTGGTGCCGTGTTAAAATTATTTCACTTTTTGCTGAAGTAATTTTGGCCATATGTGATAATCATTTCGGCAAAAATTTATGCTTCTGTAATAATTTTAACACGGCACCAAAATCTCTTTTTGGACGCGGGCTCTGTAAAATAACAGCAATGCAGTCTCTTGCAAAGATAGTTCACAGCCTTTCTATTAAAGATTTTATTTGTCTACAAAATGCAGGTCATTCCAACGACGTTTTATTGCAAATTTTAAATATTAAGATTGATGCTTTAATGATTTTAAAAACACTTGCTAATGGAAAAGCTTTAAGATTGGCGAATCCCATAGCACACCATACATCTCACAATATGTCTAGTTCAATAATAAGCGATATCTATGCTTCTTATTTAATATGGTGGCTAGGAATGGGGAGTCGCACCACAAATATTATTTCTAGTTTGCTTAAGCTAACACAATTAGCTCTTCAAGTACTTTTGCTTAAGGAAATTATATAAAGTATTTTAGAAGCCATCGATTGTCCAGATAAACCAGGATTTAGGATGTTTTATGGAGATTATGAAATTTGGGCGAATCAGTTAACCTCCGAATGTTTTAAAGAATTTGTTTGACAATTTCGATTTGTTTCCAAAAGTGAGCCGGTAGGCCCCTTTTTAGACCAACTTGGAAATTTTTATTTGGAAGGCGTTTTATCTTTGGATTTATCCAATAGAGCTCTAACAAGTAATGAGACACAATGTATTTTACAAATTCTGTCTCCTAAAATGTCACTTAAATATTTGAACCTAAGTGGCAATTTGATTAGCGAAACCAGGGGTATTGTATTTCCAAATGGTCTGTTGTCTCTTAATCTAGAATTCAATTTACCTTTTTCCGAGAAAGCGGCGAGAGCACTAGTTTTGCCTGAAAGTCTTGAGCATTTGAGCTTAGAACACAATGAAATTGGTCCTTTGGGAGCAAAAGGATTGGTATTACCAAAAAACCTTAAAACTCTTAATTTTTATGATTGTCAAATAGGTGATTTGGGCGCGGAATATTTAGCACTTCCTGAAAATTTAATTACTTTGTATCTGAAATCCAATCAAATAGGAAACGTGGGCATTAAAAAAATTAAGTTTCCCAAAAATCTTATCTCACTAAACTTAGCTGCGAATAATATAAGTAGCGAGGTAGCTAAAGAATTTATTCCTCCTCCCAATTTGCAAGTCCTTGAGTTGCAATATAACAAAATAGGTCCTAAAGGAGCAATGGGGCTTAAACTATCGGGTAGTTTATTATATTTGAACCTTGAGGGTAACTACATAGGGCCTAGTGGAATTCAGGGAATTGCATTTCCCAACAATCTACAAACCTTGAAAGCTGGTTTCTGTAGGATTGGCAATAACGGTACTCAGCATTTGATTTTGCCAAAAAGTCTGCGTATATTAGATCTTACAGATAATGGTATTGGGCCAGAAGGAATTTCTGCGTTGCATTTTCCAAAAACGCTTTACGAACTTCAAATGAGCTTCTCAGGATTTAACAGGACAATTTTTACTCGGGCAATTTCTTTGGCATCTTGGCAAAAAATACTCGCCTTTTACTTTACCATGGAATAAAGTTGGAACTTGTTACAAGTCCAAAAAGTTACATGAATAAAAAAAAAGATTTCTAGCACAAAGGCTTTGGCTTAAAAACGACATTTAGATGTGGATCGGGCAAATGAATTAGAACATCTAGAAAATTCCATTGCTGCACTTCAAACCAAACTTCAACAAACACTCCAAACTGGCCAGTCTTCAGCTGCTTTACTTGCAGATCATAAAAAAACCTTGTCTTTGATTATAAAACAAAATGGCACATTAATCGGAGGTGGGGTGCCAATTCCTATCCTTGGGTCAAAATTAAGGCAAATCTATAAATTTTTTAACCCTTATTCCCCTGCTTCCTTAACACCAAAGCCAGATATTAAAACTAACAAACAACTGATGAAGAGACTGGCCGTTGAGCGAGCCGAAAGATGAGAAGGGCGCAAAAAACTGGCAAACAAGTAGAAATTTTAGTTAGTCGAGAACTAGGTGGGAGATTGAGTCAAGTTTTTACCAATGTCACTGAAACAAGGTTACAATTCACCTCTATTCGCAAAAGCTACTTAAGAACAAGATGCTTTATCAATTCTTGATAAGACAGAGCGAAATTTAAGGGAAGTTTTAACCTTTTCCTATAATAAGGGTTCTAAGCATTGGGATTCCTCTGACGTGAGCGGCGGAAAATTTCGTTCAAAAAAATTTATTTAACTTGAAGGTTTTCCATCGTTATTTTTAAATCAGTCATTTTTGAACTTCTATTTCTTTTCATTGGTTGGAACAGAGATGTGGTTGAGTTTAAGATACAAATTTCAACCCAAAGAACACATGAAAGTTTTCAATCCAACTTAACTGTAAGTATACCTACTTTTTAGGTTCCGAGGAATCAGAAACATATTGACAAACTATTCTAGCAGAGTAAACTAGCCCTCATTACTCTGGTTTTTTGAGTAAAAAGTACATTTCTTTTCTTCAGTAAGGAGCGTCTTATGTCTGTCCCTCTTCTGGAACCAACTAAAGCTTTTGCGAAAATCAGCGAAAACAAATATGCATTTGGCTTTTTAGATAAAGATAATATTTTTAGATACTACCTTGAAGCTATTTTACCTGCTGGCGTCAATCCATCAGTAAATCGTGATAAAGCGCTTACCTATTTAATAAGACGATTTATTGTAAGAAAAAAACCGGAAATATATAATGCAATTTGCCATTTGAATCCATCTATGCTAAGGTGGGATTATCAGCATTTTGTAAATTACCTTGGTCTTGGTGAAGAGAATACTGACTATTCATCAGATTCAGATGATGATGACAGAGACGCAAAACTATTTTCAGAAGCTGATCAAAAATTATCAAGAGAAATTTTAAATAGAAAAAAGGAGCCCAAACCTAGAGTTACCACTTTAGGGAAACGTATAGAAACACTCGTGAAAAAAACACAGAAACAATCATTGGTAACAAGTTCAATAGAAAATTTTGTTGAAGACAGACAAACCTATTTCTGTAAACTCCCACAAGAACCCGAGCAAACTATTAAGTTAGGGAAACACGAATTTAAAAATGAATTGGAATTAATAAATATCGCTGTAAAAAGCCAAACCTTAGCAATTAAGACTATACAAAGAAATGGCAAAACTTTTGTGGAAATTAGTGGTAACTACAAAGGAGATCCTATTCAGTATGCGTTAACCAAACAATATCTACTACCCATGTTTAGAGGTATTAGTTATTTGGTTGATCGCTTTGGAAAGCAGGGTCGAAAAACGCATCGTAGAGCTCCCCAAGGTTTAGATTTTATAAATTACGCAGAGGCAAACGTAAAAGGGATACCCGATTTTTATAATCTTTCAGATTATTCAAAAATTGATACCAGAGCACTACATGATAATGCCAGGGCACTTAAAAAGACTCTCATTGGCTTTAAACAAAGCCCTGATATGATTTTAACTCATTCTAGTGAATCAAGACAATTTAGCAATTTTTTGGACTACCTGCAATTTGCATTTTCAAATGGAATAGTTAATTTTATAAAACATATTGATGATTTTAATAAAAAATTCCCAGGTGTACTACCTAATAATGGGACCCCATTACTGCCTTTTAGTCATCTTCCTTTTCATGCTGTTCGTTACGCATTTGGAGAAAAAAATCCCTATAAGGATTTTGCGATACCCCCCTTATGGGATGCTCAAGGTAGAGCACTAAAACCACATGTAGGGAAGCTTGTTATTAACATTCATCCACTAAGTGACTTTGTGAATTTTGATGAACCTAATGTAGTACCTCATCTTACAAACGTAGGAATATCAGTACCAAAAGTTATTGGGGCGGAATATGAAGTATCGTTTCTTAGCTTTGTTCCGAGGGAACGCATATTTAGAGAATATGTCATTCGATACCCATCTTTTCATAAAGGTTATAACCCAAAATATTTAGCAAAATATGGACTTAACCCGGACATTTTCAATGGCTTTAGAGCTTGCATACTAAACAGTGCAACGAAAGAAAAGGCGGCTGAGGTATTAAAAACGTGGTTATGTTTGTTTCATGCAATTAAGATAATGCATGAAGTTACTAATGAAATCTCAAAAAATGGCACTATGCTATTTTTTCATCCCGATGGTACCTTTAAAACCAGCTATCCTTCAGAAAATTATGAATCTAATACTCAAGCAGTTGCACAAAGCAAAGCTCATGGTAAAATTAATCTATCTAAAGCAAAATCGCTAATGAGTGATTCTTCTTCTTACAGTGGTACAAGGGGCCTATCGTATGTCCCTGATTCTTTGCAGACTCCTCCTCGAACACCATTATCAAAAGCTCAGTTACAAAGAACGCTTAGTTTAGGTTCGGGTGAAAAAGCTATTCCTTACGCAGTTGTTTCACCAAATTCTCCATTTCAAGCTATGGAAGATGCGTTTTCAGAATTTAGTGACCTGTCTTTTGACAAGGATGAAGGACAATTGGGATGGAATTGCTTTGACAGGGCAGTAGGATTAACCAGCCGCCAATCTTTAGTGAATTATGCTTTACAAGGTGGTATAGAATTTCGTCGCTTATTAACTCCTGAAATTGCTAATGCGCTTGCTGCAACGGCCGCTTATGTGAGCAGAAAAGACGCGTTGACAGAAAATGATAAGAAGTCGGCTGTAGAGAGAAATAAAAAACTTATAGAGTTTTTTGAAATCTCAAAAGCTTTAGAAGATACAGTTGACCAACAACAATTGGCAATCGAGGCGGAAGAATTACTTGTAGAAGCAGCCTCATTAGAACAAGAAGACAATCTGGAATTAAGGGCCCTCAAAGACCACTCTCTTCCCTCCTCAATGGATTGGAAAGAAGCTTGCGAATTAGCAAATGCATATTTTGATGCATACGAAAACATGGTTGAACCAATTCGAGAATGCAATGATGCGTTAGGACGACCCCAGGGGCAACGTCTCTCATTAGATGGATTGGATGAATTCTTTTCAAAGGAAGAAAATTGTAAAAATTTTGATTCGGCTTATGAAAAATATATTAACCATCGTAATGCAATACTAGGAAAGGCTGAAGAAGATTTTTATGAATATTGCCAAAATCCAAAGACTTTTGGAGATTATGTTACTGGTTACTACGGGAATGAAGGTTGGTTTGCTTTTCAGCGACGTTTTGGAAATCAAAATCAAACCTCTATGGTTGACATAGCTGCACGTATGTTAGGTTGTAAGATTATTATACACTCCACCGAGGAAGGACAACCAGAAATTTATGCGACGGCTTTACCGTCACCAAAAGAAATCCATGTACTCTATCTTGGAAACAACCATTTTAAAGTAATGCGACAGCAGGAGATATTATTTACCATTCCTTCTGAAACTAAAGAATTAGAAAGCTTATTCCCTGATAGAAATGTACCAAGTTCCGATGGGTCTTCTGCTTCAAGTCTTGAAATGCGGATGAATGAATTACTTCGTCAACTTAATGAGCTACAGTCACAAAGGGACAGCCAAAATGCTCAGGCCCAACCCTCCTTAGAGAACAAGGGGAAGAAAGAGAATTCTACTTCTACAGAAGGCTTACCTAATAGTGCGGCAATGTCAGTTGATAGCTCAGTCCCTGGAACAATGCCACCGATTCAAAACCTCTTATCGGAGCAATCAAGCGTAAACGCTGCGAGTTCATCGACAACCCCCCAATTTACTTTATCAGTAGTGCAAGCCGGATTTGCGCCACAACAACAATCGTTAACGGCGGTAAGTGCTGCAACTGAGAGATCTCTTGAGCGGCCCGCAGTTTAATATGAAGTGTTCTATGAAAGCTTCTGAAATCAGGTGGCAATATTTTAGTGTATACCACAAGAGCAAAATATTTAGCTATCTAAGTGAAACGTTTCTGTAACCCCATATATACACGGGGCCAATGCCTGCCAAAAACCTTGCGGGATTTTGCGGGAGTGTATATCTATTTTAGATTCGATTTATAATTG
>Ga0207068_1274_pt1 | contig 11599 bp, 14 predicted proteins | sample Alteio_BWMinCont_23_FD_153475 | JGI IMG/M metagenome (GOLD analysis project Ga0207068, IMG submission 153475) | Enriched cells from forest soil in Barre Woods Harvard Forest LTER site, Petersham, Massachusetts, United States -... | ecosystem: Environmental > Terrestrial > Soil > Temperate forest >... | reverse complement strand
ATTTTTTTCAACATTACAAAGACCTAGAGCCAGGTAAATGGGTCAAAATTGATGGTTGGGAAGGCGTTGATGCAGCAAAAGCTGAGATTCTCGCGAGTATTGAGCGTTATAAAGCTTCTTAAGAACATCGTCGACCGCTTATTAGTTGTGCCCAATTTAAGTTTACTTTAAGAAAAATACAGTAAAATTAGTACTAAATTGCGTGCTTGAGCGGTCGTCGTTTGTGATTATCAGCTACCAAAATGGCTTACCGATGTCTTCTTAAAAAACCGCTAATAAAGACCTTATTGAGTATGAGATGTATGTATTTTTTCCTACATATGTCAAAGACCATAGTCTATATCGAATAAATTTAAAATTGTTAAAATTCATAAGTGAAAAATGAATATATAGGTAATGCAGTGTTTACTAAACGAACAATAAATAATCGATGCACGTTAAGCATATGTGAAGGAGTATGCTTGATTGCAGTAGTGTATGTGATTTGTTACATGCTGCTTCAAGACGATGTTTTTCCGACGTCGATTGACTCTACTTGGGCTTATTTCAGTCATTGGGCTAGACATTTCCATATATTAGCCGTGGGATTATTACCAGTCTATGTGGCTTTAATGGTTTTTGGGACTGCCGCGATGGGAGTCTATGTTGGTTCTGCAATTCAACGATGGTTCGTGCAACTTAGACGGTAGACAGTAACTTCCTCAGCAATGACCTATCTCTTCACCCACCTTAACTAACGTATTCTCTTTAAGCGAAGATACCCAATCAACCTGATCTTTGCCAAACAACACAATGACAGTTGACCCCATTTTAAAAAGACCCAGTTCAGCGCCGCGTTCTAAGTAAATGTCAGTTGAATACTGTTCTGTTGAAATAGTTTTCCTGGAATGGCGCATGGGCCACACCGTCTCAATGTGACCAACCAGCATTGCGCCCACTAAAACAACAGCCATCAGACCCGCAGCGGTTTCAAACAGGCAAACAAGTCGTTCATTACGTGTAAACAAATTAGGTACGGCTTGCGCTGTGCGATGATTAACAGAAAATAAATCGCCGGGAATATAAGTGGTTTCAAGCAATTTTCCAGCCAAAGGCATATGCACACGATGATAATCTTTTGGCGCTAAATAAATTGTCGCAAACTTTCCATTATGAAAACGTTTCGCGATTTCCGCATTGCCGCCCAGTAATGACGTTGCGCTGTAATAAAAACCTTTTGCTTGTAAAAGAGTATCTTGTTGAATATCGCCCGCTTGGCTTATACAACCATCAGCAGGACTTGCGATTTGTTTCTCACCTTGAACTATAGGTCTTAATTCCGGTTTCAAACGGCGAGTAAAAAAGCTATTAAAATTGGGGTAATCATCCAGATTCTCTGACAATGCCTCGCTGGCGTTGACATGGTATTTTCTAATGAGTCGTTTGATAGCCCAGGTTTTGAACCACTTCCAACGGCATTCAGCAAGCCATTGAACGATTTTTGTTAATGCATGTTGAGGACAGCAATATTGAATTAAAACATACAACGGTTTTGACATATTGATCTAATCGCTCGCGAAAAAGGAGCAATTATATACCTATAACAACCCAAGATGCGAACGTTAACGATTCATTGCAATGTTATATTCGATGAATATTCGTAAACACAAAAATCATGAATACGATAAACGCTAAGACAAACCACTGTTTGGCCAGTGCTCTACTTCTGTCAGATTCAATAGAGTTTGGAAGCCATGTCCATTCGCGAACAAATCCATATTGATTGCTTGGACTTAATAATACAATGTAAGGATAGAGTGGAGTATTCAGTGCAGTAGCCAAGCTTTCAATGTTAGCGTGCTTGCTTACCAAGGGCCATTGAACATTGTTCTCATTGAAATCAGATCCAAATTTAAAATAATTGAGCGGCTTGTATAACATGCCGGTAATGGTGGCTTGTTTATCAGGAACAGATTGAATTTCTGGAAGGCTGTTCGCATCCGCGTTCAAAGGAATCCAACCGCGATCGATTAATATGTTAGTGGATGAGTCAACAATGTTAAAAGGTGTCAACACTTCGTAACCCCGTTGACCTTTGTTAACACGATTGGGCAGCAAGATAGAATGCTCATTATCAAATGAGCCTGTTAGTTCAATAGGATAAAAACGCAAGTCACGGTCGCTTTCTAAATCATTTGCTTGCAGGGGATCAAGCGTCATGCGTTGATTGAGTAATTGTATTGTTTCTTCCACTGTTTGAGCTTTTTGTATTTCCCATATTCCAAGTCCGACCAATAATACGATCAGCAGTAAGGACAAGAAGATAAATTTAGGCGTGAAAAAATAACGATTTCCGAATACACTAAAAGCGAAAGAGGATTGCGACATTCCATAGTCTTCCTAAAATGAGTAGGATGATCTGATTCTAGAAGGGATCCATATGCTAGTCAAAATTATTATCGTTATTTTTTTAATGGCGATTGTCTATAGTTTGGGAAGTGCTCTCTATTATCTTCTGCATGAGCGAAATACATCCGATTCGACTCGTGTAATAAAAGCATTAACGTGGCGAATTTCGCTGTCATTATTGTTATTTGTATTGTTGTTTATTGCTTATGCATTGGGGTTAATCAAACCACACGGCGTGTAAAAGGACTACGAACATGGGCTTTAGAGGACTCAATTTTGGTTCATTACTGATAATTTTATTTATTATTGTATTATTAGTAGGAACAAAACGGTTAAGAGAAATAGGCGGTGATCTGGGTGCCGCTTTGAAAAATTTCCGTAAAGGATTGCAAGATACGGATAGCAATAACGAAAAATAAGGCATCAATCTATGCACGCCAGCGTGAGCGAAATTCTCGTCATATTGTTAGTCGCGCTTCTGGTTATTAAGCCAGAGCATTTGCCTGATGCTGCTTTTACACTAGGACGATGGATAAAACAGCTTAAGCAGATGGTAACTCACATCCAACAAGAAATAGGGGAAGGGCTTGTCGAGCGACGTTCTGAACAAGAGCATGAGCAAAAATAAGGATGATCTGGTTCGCTATTTAATTGAATTTCGCAAGCGAATGCTTGCGTGCCTGCTTTTGTTATCGACACTTTTTTTGGTGTTGTTCTATTTCGCTAATGATATTTACACCATACTCGCATTGCCTTTATTAAAGCATTTACCGCAGGGTCACGGGCTTATTGCGACCCATGTGCTGGCGCCGTTTTTTGTTCCATTTGAATTAACGTTTGTGACCGCTTTATGTCTTGCTATACCTTTTTTTCTTTATCAACTGTGGGCGTTTATCGCACCTGCGCTTTATCTTCGGGAAAGAAGATTAATCTGGCCGCTGTTATGCGCGAGCATTATTTTGTTTTATGCCGGCATTTTATTTGCTTACTTCGTGATGTTTCCAATTTTATTTACATTTCTAACCCATTCTGCACCACAAGGTGTTATCGTGAGTCCTGATATCAGTCAGTATCTCGATTTTACGTTAAAATTATTTTTAGTTTTTGGTGTCATTTTTGAAGTTCCTATTGTCACCGTCTTATTAATTTGGACGGGAGTGATGACACGTGAAAAGATGATAAAAATTCGACCCTACGCCATTGTAGGCGCATTTGTTGTTGGTATGTTACTCGCGCCACCTGATGTGGTTTCGCAAACATTGTTAGCGATACCGTTATGGTTGTTATTCGAAGCAGGTATTATTTTATCGCGATTTTTTAAAACGGAAATAAAGCATGGCGACAAAAGAAAAGGAAGAAGTTGACGCTGCGCGTCGCTGTTTTCTGCGGCGAGCAACGACGACAGTAGGCGGCATTGGGCTCGCAGCAGCATCCATACCCTTCATCTCATATTGGATGCCAAGTAAAGACACTGAAGCAATGGGCGCGCCAGTGACTGTTGATATCAGCACACTGCAACCGACACAACAATTGACTATATCCTGGCGCGGTCAACCGATCTGGATTATTTATCGGACGGAAGATATGTTGGCAGGTTTGCCCAGATTAACGGATCAATTGCGTGATCCTAATTCAGATGAAGATCAACAACCCATTTATGCGAAAAATATTCATCGTTCCATTAAACCAAACATTTTCGTGGCAGTTGGAGTTTGCACCCATCTTGGCTGTATTCCCAATTATCGACCTGACATAGCTGGAATTTCACCCGATTGGTTAGGCGGTTTTTATTGTCCTTGCCATGGATCACGTTATGATTTAGCTGGCAGGGTGTACAAAGGCGTTCCCGCACCACTTAATTTAAAGATACCTCGTCACATGTATGTCAGTGATAAGGAAATCGTGATTGGAAAAGATCAGGAAGGTGAAGAGGAGTAACGCACGATGGCGCAGGATACAAAACAAAATCAAATTTTCGCTTGGTTTACAGCGCGTTATCCTATTGTTGAATTCAATCAAAAACATATTAGCGGATATTATGCACCCAAAAATTTTAATTTTTGGTATTACTTCGGATCATTTTCATTGCTGGTGTTGCTCAATCAAATCATAACGGGCATTTGGCTCGCCATGGAATATACACCGACAGCGGATGCAGCATTTTCGTCTGTTCAACATATTATGCGTGATGTGCGATTTGGTTGGCTGCTTCGATTTATGCATACAACAGGTGCGTCTGCATTTTTTATTGTGGTGTATTTACATATGTATCGCGCACTCATTTATGGCTCATATCAAAAACCACGGGAATTACTGTGGTTGATTGGCATGCTTATTTATCTCACCCTGTTGCTGGAAGCATTTACGGGTTATGTATTGCCATGGGGTCAAATGTCTTTTTGGGGTGCAGAAGTTATCACGTCATTTGCAAGCGCAATTCCTATTGTAGGAAAATATGTGATGATCTGGTTACGCGGCGATTACAATATTTCAGGTGTGACATTACATCGATTTTTTTCGTTGCATGTCATTGCAGTTCCATTGGTTTTATTAGGGCTGGTGTTTGTGCATTTAGTCGCATTACATTACGTGGGTTCTAACAATCCGGATGGAATCGATATTAAGAAAAAAAAGAATAAAAAAGGCCATCCATTAGACGGTATTCCATTTCACCCTTATTACACATTGAAAGATTTAGCTGGTGCGGGAATTTTTTTAATTGTGTTTTCATGCGTATTGTTTTTCGCGCCGAAAATGGGTGGTTTTTTTCTTGAGTCGAATAATTATCTTCCTGCCAATCCATTACAAACACCGGAGCATATCGCACCCGTGTGGTATATGACGCCTTTTTACGCCATATTGCGTGCTGTACCGAATAAATTATTAGGATTAGTTGCGATGGCAACCGCCATTGCTTTTATGTTTGTACTGCCTTGGTTAGATCGAAGTCCAGTACGTTCGATTCGCTATAAAGGCATGTGGTCAAAAATAGCGATCACTGAATTTGTCATCTGTTTTATTAGTTTAGGTTATTTGGGCGTACAACCTGTTTCACCGTTACGATCAGCGATGGCACAAATTTTTGCGATTGGCTATTTTCTTTTTTTTCTTTTAATGCCAATTTACACATCATATGAAAAAACAAAATCACCTCCGGAGCGTGTGACTGGATGAGATATCTATTACTCACTATTTTGTTGTTGATCACTCAGCTGACGTATGCAGAAGAGCCGAGTATTGCGCTTGCTAACGCAAAGGTGAATTTACACGATATAAAATCGATTGAGCGCGGCGCAAAATTTTTTGCGACAAATTGCATGATGTGTCACACGTTAGTGTATTTGCGTTACGATACCGTTGCCCATGATGCGGGAATCACTTACGAGAAAATGCCGATCAACGTGAAAGCATGGCCCAATGGAATCAAACCGCCTGATATGTCTAATGAAACCAATGTTCGAGGACCTGATTGGGTTTATACTTTCTTGCATAGTTTTTATTTAGATAGCAAGCGTCCAACGGGTTTTAATAATTTATTAATACCCAATACATCCATGCCAAGTATGTTAACGCCTTATCAAGGTCAACTTGTATTGGCAAAAGATGTTAAAGAATCAATACCTATTTTCGGTGCAAAAGTACAATGGTTTGATGTATTAGAACAGCAATCGACTGGAATCATGTCACCCGATCAGTTTGATGCAACCATGCGAGATGTTGTTAATTTTCTGGCGTATGCGGCAGACCCTTATCATGAACAACAAGTTCATTTAGGTATATGGGTGATTGGATTTTTATTGATACTTTGTGTGCTTTTGTATTTACTAAAAAAAGAATATTGGAAAGACATTGAGAATGACGATGAAAACTAAATTAAAAAAAACACTCGGAAAATTTATAAATTCATTGAATCAACTCCAGAGTATCGTGTTTTCCTGCTATATCAAGCGTGATTATTTTGCAAATCGCTATGACTACGAAAAGCAAATTCACCGTGTCAGGATTCAGTTATTTCATCATATGAAAAAAATGCGATTGCTCTGCGGTGATCAGCCATTAAGTTCGATGGAAAATTTGTATGAAATTATTTTTTCACTCAATGTATTCAAATTACGCGTTGCTGATCACGCGACATTTGAAGTGTGTGAGAATGAAATGAAATTATTCACGCAATGTATTTCTGCTATACTGACCAACGCTTGTGATTCCCGCTTCCGCGAAAATGACAGTATGGCTCAACTCTCTTCAGCGATAAACAATTTTGAAGAACTCTATCGCAGCACATTACAAGTTGTTTCGTACGAGCCCATCGTGTTTCTCTATTTTGTTCAAAACATGATTGCATTACGTGAGGGTTTGGATATTTTTCTTCGGGATTTTATTTATGCGTAATGTATTTGAGAGTAATCAGTTGCGTTATTTTTTTAGCATTAGTATTGCATTGGTGGCAGCGCTAATCATCAATCATTATTACGCAATTACAAACGGATTTTTGATTCCGTTGACTGCAATTTATGTAATGCAAACGCCGATAGGAAATTCATTTTATCAAGGCATGAGACGATTGATATTGATTTTTATGTTGGTCGCAATCGCGTCATTCATTGTTTTTTCAATGCGGTTTTTTTATCTAATAATGCATGATGTGGTAATAGGTGCCATGATGGGGGTGTTTGCAAATGTCATTATCCTACCGCGACGAGCGGATATCGAATTTCGTAAAGCCGTTTTATCTTTGGTGAAAGGCTTCAATGATTATTTCATGAGTAACATTGATCTTTTGCTGAAAAATGAAGTGGTAGACAAAGGAAATGCAACATTTGAAACTAATTTTCAAACCTTACCTGCTTGGGTCTACGAGGCCGGTTTTGATAATGGTTTGCAAGTGGGTTATCGATTTTTTTTAGTTAAATTGGAGCAAATTACCGATGTTTTATTTGCTATGCATCATCTTGCGCGTCACGATTATGATAAAGAATTAATCGCAAAAATTCGCTTACCCTTATTGCAATGTGCTGAAGAATTTAGTCAATTTTTGTCGGCTATTTTGGCTGTGCTTGAATTAAAAAAAGCGCCAGAAAATGTCAGTGATTTAGAAAAAGAAGTGACGGAATTAGAAAAACAATTTCAAGCTATTGTGCCCCTCAGCTTAGAATTGTTGGATATGAAACGCGATTATGTCTATTTATCGGAATTTGTTTTTTGCTTTAAAGATTTGCGTAAATTGCTCATGAAATTAGCTGAGGCATTGAGATAATACCTAGGTATGTATATCAGTTACACATAAGATTCGACCTGATATAGTATTATCATTACTATTATTTTAAGAGGGAGCTATAAAATGATGCGACTAGGACTAGAACCGACGATTGCTTCAGAAGCGATGATCGAGTTTAGTGAAATGATGTGGGAAACTAAAGTAAGCCCTCCTTCACCAACAGTGGCATCGATTCAGACCGAAGAGCGAAAAAGGACGAATTACACGTCTTATTTGAAAATGTTTGGCTATTTTCCTGGGATTACAAAATGGTATTTTCTGTGTCTTTTAGCTGGTAGTGGTGTACCGGCTTATGGTGTCTTTTCTTCAGTTAACAAAGGTATTAATAAATTAATTGAGAAGGTCACACCAGCCGATGAGCTTGCTATCAACTTTGAACTTTTCCGTATTCTTAACATGAGCGCTTCCTGTCTAGTTGCTGTCATCAATTTACTAGCCAGCTTGAATGAAATGGGGAAAGATCTAGGCGAATTAGAGCGATTTTCTGCACGAAGGCATTTTATTGGTGAAGAGCTTGTCAAATTACGAAAAGAGATAACGGAGCTTAAAAATTTGGTGCTGATCCTTATAGGAAAGACTCCTGTTCAAACCACAGCATTGATTCCTGCAAAAACAAACAATACATCATGTAACAAACTGCTGCAAAAGTTTGGTTTCTCTCCCGAACTTACAACTGCTCACTATGTCCTTCTGTTTATGTTAGCGGATATCGCAGCCAACGACACTTATAATACAATTCAAAAAGGTGTTAAGAGTTTGCTAGAGTACCTTGTGTCTGCCGGTCAGATTGATCGTGACGTCAATTTTTTCAATATTTTCGCGAATGTGATAGCGGCTATTGCTGCTTGTGTCGCTATGGTTCTCGCTTTTAAAGGCGGAGCAAAAGGCATAGTCGGCTTACAGCAAAACACTACACAGATTACGTCTCAAGCTGAAGAGCTTGCTTGCTTACAACGTGATTTAGAAGAAATTCGGCAGATGTTGAGGGCATTTGTGAAACCGGATGCTATAGTCTCACCTTCATCCCCTGTTGCTTTTTTTGATAGACAAACACAATTCATTGCTCAACGGTTACAAGTAATGTCAGTTGAAATATCAGAATCACTCCAAGAGCCTAAATCTAAAAAATGCAATAATTTATTTTCAAAATGCAGTTTCAATTCTGGACTTTCTTGGAAGAGTTTTTTATGTTTTATAAATATGGGAGCAACGGCTTATGAAACGTTTGATTCATCAGAGAACGTTGTTTTATTAGCTGAAGAATTTATTGTTGGTGTAATAGACTATCTCCTATCTTCTGACGAGCTTACCCGCAACTACGAACTCTTAAGCGTTATCAGCACAATAATGGCTTGTATGGCGGTTGCTTACATTATGACATGGACTCTCAAATTCGTGAGCCAAGGTCTACAAAATTTAAAAACGGATTCTGCAATAATAACGCTTCATGGTGAGGTCCTTGAAAGTATACAAAGCGAAAAAGAGGATATCGAGAGTAAAGTTCAGTTGTATCAAGCGCAACAGATGGGAGCAGACGAGAAAAAATCATCATCTTATTCACCCTTATTTAATTTTTTTGGAAATCCATTAGAAATAGTCGTGACAACGGGAGAAAATTTGCTGAATTTATCTGCAACATTACCTTCTCGAGGACTTACATTTTCTTCTAATAGTGAACAAAACTAAAGGGCGGTTTTGCTGTCATGTTGTAGGTTGACTTTGCTGAGAAATATCGGTACTTTGTCGCCTATTATATTGATAATAAATGAGCAAATATGTACGACATAGATAATAATTCAACAAACATGCGCTCCATTCGCTTTCACTTATTAGTACACCCCACCAAATTTGTGGGTGACAAAAATCAACTTTTGGGTACTGTCGAAGCGTTTAAGCACATCACACATTTCAATAGTAATGCCATAGAAGCAAAAGAGTGGAATTATACGGATCCGCAAGCATTAACTCAGCTTGGATCTGATTTATCAGCTTCACCAAAAGTTCAACATGTTATTTTAAGTTCAGGAGAACAGGGATTAATAGCATTACGACATATTCGTGTCGATAAACCTGTTTTATCAATCTGGTCTGCACATCAACACTTTCCAGAAATAAAAGAAACCACTGATAAAATAAATATTATTGCTCTACCTTCGTATGCGATTAGTCCCGCTTTTCGTGACAGATTACCTAAAGAAATTGCTCTGGTTGAGACAATGGGCGTTGCTCATACAGTGACTCCTGAATCCATTGAAAAAGCATTCACAGACTGGCAATCAAATCCTGTTCGTCAAATTAAAAAAAGTGATAACTATATCGCAGTCGTTTTAGGCGGCGATGCAACAGTAAATGGCGTACAGAAATATTTTTCTGTGCCAGAAGCGAATTTATTAGCTGGGTATGTTTCTGAATTAGCCAAAAAAAATAATGCCCATGTACTCGTTACCAATGCTCCACGCACGGGGGTGGGCGTTTCAGAAAGTTTTATTAACATATTAAAAATAAATAAAATTGAACATCAGTTTTTTGGCTTTGTGCCGAATACACCGAGTGCTTATCAACCCATGTTAGGAGCACTTGTTGCTAATCCAGCAAATATAGCGATAGTCACTGCCGATTCTGCATCGATGGTGTGTGAAATGAACGCTGTTTTAAAGTGTAAACTCATGTTGGCAAATGTCGATAGTACCGATAATGCATTTTTAAATTATGCAAAAGAAAAAGGCTTAGCTTTTTCTGTCATTCATTTTGCCGCAATGGAGGCATCATGTTCTGTTGAAGAATTAAAACAAACCGGTGAGCAAATTAAAGAATCGGCAGGTTTGACAATTGCTACAACAATCGAACAACAATTAACGATACGTATGCATGCAGCAAATCAATCGACCCACGCCATCCATTTTTTTGCATCACGTCGTAATGGAGTCAATGCATCCAGTGCTGATTCAACGTGGCGTTATGGACGAGGTAATGTATTCTCTCCTGATTCACAACACGCTGAAAATACCAATGCAACACAAAATACGGATGCTATCTTAAAAGAGTTAAAATTAGAAACCGATCATCATCCGGGTGTGATTTTGCAATCGCAATATGGAAAAGGGATTAGTGTTGTTAATGACGAATTTTTAGCGAATGCAGCTTTGCCTCGTGATTCTTTTAATCGTATTGTCATTAATGGTGATGGATTATTTACAACATTACCAAATGTGCCATTGTTAAATAAATCAGGCGATGCTCATCCTATTGTGTTTAAGTCAGAAAAAGCGATCGGTATCATCGTAGGATCGTGGAAATGTTTAGGTAAAGATATTATTAATTGGATGTTAGATCTATTCAAAGGAAATGATATTGATTTTAAAGATATTACTGTTTATATCGGTCCTGGGTTAGGCAGCGATTCATATAGCATTGGTAATCCGACTCGTAAAGAATTAACCGACGTATTTGGTGATGCAGTCACAGTTGCGACGCGATTAAAACACGATGGCTCAAAATACATCCTGGATGTATGCGCATTAATGCAAGAGTACAGTCGTTCATTTGGTTTTACCGTTGATTTTATTGAAAGTAGTAACACATTTAATAAAACAGAATGGAAGTTAATGAAGAAAAAAGCGCTTGAAGAAAAAAATCCATTAGCTCCTCTTCGCTATTATGAGCGTTTACCCTTTTTCGGTGCACGGCAATTTGCTCGAGCAGTGAGACTTGCTTGTCGTATTGCAGAACAGAATGGATTACCGTTGCCTCCGGAATTAACTACGCTGCAGGGTGATTTGAAAAATATTAAAACTGCTGCAACACAGGGAAGATACAATGAAACCGGCCGTTGTTTGAATGGCGTGATGAAAAGATAATGTTGTGGAGTATAAGCGCTAACCTAAGAGTTCCTCCCTTTGGAAAAGGGCCTGCCCCCAATGGCACTAGCTTAAG
>Ga0207068_1251_pt1 | contig 11629 bp, 11 predicted proteins | sample Alteio_BWMinCont_23_FD_153475 | JGI IMG/M metagenome (GOLD analysis project Ga0207068, IMG submission 153475) | Enriched cells from forest soil in Barre Woods Harvard Forest LTER site, Petersham, Massachusetts, United States -... | ecosystem: Environmental > Terrestrial > Soil > Temperate forest >... | reverse complement strand
TGCCAGAGAACTACAGGAGCTATTAGACTATACCCAATGGCGAAATTTTTTAAATGTTATTGAAAGGGCAAAAGAAAGTTGCAAAACCTCCGGAGAAGCTATTTCTGATCATTTTGCTGACATCAGCAAAATGATAAATTTGGCTAAAGGCGCTACAAGGGAAGTCGAAGATATCATGCTTACCCGTTATGCGTGTTACCTCATTGCCCAAAATGGTGACCCAAAGAAAGAACAAATAGCTTTTGCACAAAGCTATTTCGCGATACAAACGCGTAAACAAGAGTTATTGGAAGAGCGTATTCTGCTCATGGAAAGGCTACAGGCAAGGGAAAAACTGGCTGCCGCTGAAACCGAACTGTCTAAAAATATTTTTGAAAGAGGAGTTGACAACAAAGGTTTTGCAAATATCAGGAGCAGTGGCGATTGGGCATTGTTTGGTGGTAGCAATACAGGTGCCATGAAACGGAAGCTAGGGATACCAGAAAGCCGCCCCCTGGCAGATTTTTTGCCAACTATTACCATATCTGCAAAGCAATTAGCAACCGAAATTACAAATTTTAATGTGCATAAAAATGATATGTATGGCCAGGACAAGATTGGTGTAGAGCATGTAAAGAATAATAAGGACGTTAGAACTTTGTTGGGCAAAAGCGGCATAAAACCCGAAACTTGCCCGCAGAAGAAGATATTAAAAAATTGGAACGCAGGGTAAAATCAGTCGATAAGGGCATTGCCATAAAAAAGCTAAAACCTAAATAGTTATTTTTCATAACTAATTGACATATAATACGTATGACCATTTTGTTGACGTCAATAAAATGGTCTTAGATATTTGAATCGGATTACAAATCCTCATACTCTATAGAACCGGATTGCAAATCCGGTGCAGCGTGGGTCAACACTTCGTTCAAGACCCGAAACAACCTGGGAACCTTTAATTTTAAAAAACCATACTTATAAACGAAGATTTAAAAGTTGTTATATTTGAAATGATATTACCAAATTATTACCAAATCAATATAACAGATATGAGAAATATCATTTGCTCCGCTTTTTTTATCCTGGTTGTCAAAATAGTGAATGCGCAATCAGTTTCTCCAAAAGTGGTCGCCGCCTCTGGAGATTATTTCAAGACAGGAGCAGCCTCAATTAGCTATACCGTTGGCGAGGTGGCTGTTGTAACCTATTCTGTTGCAGGCATCACCGTTTGTGAAGGTTTTCAGCAATCTTTTGACAATACAAGTGGCATTTACCTGAAGAATATTGATCTATTCTCTGTGAAAGTTTATCCAAATCCAATATCTGATAATTTAAATATTTACCTGGCAAACAATAACGATATTCTTGAAGCTGATATTCTTGATATACAAGGTCGGATTTTGATGCATAAAAATATTGAAAGATTTGAACCAATGGTTAGTTTTAATTTTACAGAATTGCCTTCTACTCTTTATCTATTGAAAATATATAAAGCTGATGGGAGTGAAAATGTTTCAAAAAAAATTCAAAAAATATATTAATCTCTAAAACAAAATAATGAAATTTAAACTTCTTACACTAACGCTGACTTTAATTTTAGCAGCGACAGCTTTTGCCCAAACTCCGAAAGCAATCAATTATCAAGGTATCGCGAGAGATGGTAGCGATGCACTTATTGCTAATAAAACTATTAGTTTGCGCATTTCCATTTTAAGCGGTAGTTCTACTGGTACAAATGTTTATTCTGAAACATTTTCAGCAAGCACCAATAAATTTGGATTATTTACCCTTCAAGTCGGAACCGGTTCTACCATTAGCGGTACTTTCAGTACTATAAATTGGTCAACAGGGAATTATTATTTAAAAACAGAAATGGATGCTTCTGGAGGGACTAATTATTCGGTTTTAGGTACTTCACAGTTAATTTCAGTACCCTATGCCTTTTACGCTGATAACGCAGGTGTAACTGATTCTGGACCAACTATCGCGATCTCTAATATCGGTTTAAGTGGAGACAGCATCATCTACCGCGTTACTTATACTTCAACAGTTGGTTTAGTTGAAGCAACAGCACCAAAAGTCTATATACAGATGACCCCAGACAGTACCCATACTGGCACATGGTCATACATTTCACTGTTGACTCCAGTGCCAATTCCAGGGGCAAAAAGTTACACTGTTACGTTCAAGTATGATCCTGTAGCAAATAAGTTCAGCCCATATCGTCCTTCCTTTGTTGAAGCACAAGATTTAAAGGGAATAACAACTTACAAACTATTGAAATGAAAACTTCCAAGTGAAGCGCTGCAAAAGTATACACACAAGTAAAATCGCTGGAACCAAACATACACTTTATTGTTTACTGGCGTATGCCAAAGACCAGAATATTCGAACGAACAAACCCGAACAAATATAACTAACTTGAACCCATAACAGCCACATCATTTCCTAAAAGCAGAAAATTTGTAATTCAAAAAATATGAGGTATTTAGAATCTATTTTAAATGCTTTAGGTGTTTCCAAATTAGATATTGAAGCCAAAGCAAAATTAATTGACAATGACAAAAGGATCGCAATTACATTAATTTATGATTCCAAAAGTCAAGGCCGGAAAATTTGTTTTCCATTAACTTATGGCTTAAATATGAATATATTGTTGGTCCATCTAAAAAAATATAATTCAATTTCTAATAAAGAAATGATTGTTCAAATTATTTGTTTTGAATATGACAAATTTATATCATTATGTCATAGTGGGATAGTTAATTACGATGATATTGCAAAGCTTGTTAAAGACAGTAAAGCATATGGTCAGGCAGCAGCCAACATAATAGGCGCTTTTACTTAATCATATTATCGTATCAATATATACCTTGTACCCCCAAGCTGGTCGGGATTTGCAATCTCGACCTTTTGAGTATTAGGATTTGTAATGCGATTTCAACAAAAAAACTAACCCCGGTCCTGGCCCATATCTCCTTTCTTTTTTCCATACTTTTGCCCTTATGAGCAGTAGCATCTATTTTACAGACATCAAGAATCATATCCTCAGCCATATCCGCAGTGCTGAAACATCGGTTAAACTGGCCGTATCATGGCTTACGGATCGGGAAATATTCGCCCTTTTGCTGGATAAGCTGTCCAAAAGCGTAGCTGTGAGCTTGGTAACAAGAAACGATTATCTTAACAACCACTCCAAGGCCCTGCCCTGGAATGATTTTATTGCCGCAGGAGGCAGTCTCCGTTTTTCACGTGATGGCGAGCAGTTGCATTATAAATTTATACTAGTAGATGATGCGGCAGTGCTCTGCACCTCATACAACCTTACCTGCTTTGCCAATGGCAACAACCGCGAAAATGTAATGACTTTTACCGAACCTGCTTTTGTGGCTCAGTTTGTTAGCGAGCACGTATACCTCTGCAGCACCCTTCCCCTTGAAACGCAGGTAGCCAGTATGCAGTGGGCAGAAGTACCAGAAGACCTTCACGGCTTCTACAAAGGCACCATTGAAAACGATTCCCGAAAACAGAACCCTGATTTTTAGGGAATTGGCTGTGGTTGTTTCGAGTCTTAAACGAAGTGTGACTCGGAACTTAAGAATAGGCTTAGGTCTTCAGACCTGATTTATATTTATTAAATAGATTTTTTAAAATCAAGTCAATAGACTTTTACCCATTCGTAAGTCACAGGTGACACTTCGCTTAACACCTGCGACAACGATGTCTATAATAAAAACTGTATATTATCTATCAAACCAGGAATTCCAGCATAGTCTCTTGCACTAGACAAAAGATAATCTTCAGCTTTATCGACAAATCCTGCTGAAACAGGATTATAGTGTGTATAATTTACTTTCTGAAACATAAAATGATTCGAAATTAATTCTTCGGGATGGTTATCTTGCTGCCAGAATTGTGAATGCACGTTAGCAGGATTTTCCCTACCTGCTACATTAAACAACCACATCATCCAATTTTTACGGCTTTCCCCAGATTCATTTTTAATCATATCTAAAAGTGTAACCGATGTAAACTTCTTAAAATCCCTCATAATATCAGATAAAAATGGTTTACCTGATCTTGATATGATGAGATGCATGTGGCTTGGCATTAAGCACCAAGCGTGTATATTTAAGCCTTTGTGCTTCTGGCAATAAGACAGACTATCAATAATTACTTCAGAATATCTCTTACGGACGAAAGTATCTACCCATTGAACACATGCAAATGAAGTAAAATAAATGCCATTGCCACAGCTGCACATCCGGGTTTCAGGATTGGAAAATTTGTAGGCTGAACTCATTGAAATTAATAAGAACACAATGATAGACAAATTCTAACCTTGAGAAACATTTATTCGAAATAATTCAAGTCTGAAGACTTCTATTTATTCGTAAGTTCCGAGTCACGCTACGCTTAAGACCCGAAACAACATCCTAATTGCTTAAAAATTAAACTTAACCCCTGTCAGCTTTTCAGAAATATCCCATAGTCTCTTTGCCGCATCGCTATCGTAAGATGCTTCATTTGATTTTACAAGATCAGGATATCCGCGCATTTCACCCATTTTTGTTGGCCCGAAATATTCAGCGCCTTTCAGTCCGGTATCTGTAGCCGCCCTTAATATCGGAAGGCTGCCCATTTCAGCACTTTGTGCCATGAGTTTATTGGCCAGGTATTTCACCAAAAAACCAGATGACCTTTGTAAATTAGTCTCAGCAAAACCCGGATGTGCAGCTGTGGCAATGGCATTTATTTTATGGGCTTTAAATTGACGGTCAAGTTCATAGGTAAATAACAGGTTTGCCAGTTTACTTTGCGCGTACGCCTTCCACTTATCATAGCTTTTGTCCCAATTTATATCCTCAAACTGTATGGCATCTATTCTTTTATGCAGACCACTGCTTTGCGTTACCACTATGGCATTTGGTGTACTCTTTATCAGATCAAGCAGATGGGCTGTCAATGCAAAGTGCCCCAAATGGTTGGTGCCAAATTGCATTTCAAATCCTTGCCTGGTCGTTTCCTTTTTAGGGATCGCCATTACCCCGGCATTATTCATCAACACATGCAGGGTTTTATATTTCGCATGATAAGCTTCAGAAAAGCGCTTAATAGAATCGAGGTCACTCAAGTCCAGTTGCATCAAATCAAGCTTTGCTGCAGGGTTTATGGCTTTTATTTTAGCAATCGCTTCTTTGCCTTTTTCCAAATTGCGCACGGCCATTATCACGTTTGCGCCCTTTTTACTCAAAGCTAATGATGTCTCAAAGCCCAGGCCACTGTTCGCTCCGGTTATCAAAATGTTTTTCCCTGTTTGATCATGGATTTTTTCCGAAGTCCAGTTATTAGTCATTATTTATTTTGTTGAAAATTATTATTTAGAGGATTCCCTAATTATAAAGCAATTCAGGTAGCTATTTGTTGTAGTGTATTATTTGAAATCGGAAAAACGAATGAATAGAATTGCAAAGGGATGCTTATTTAATTTCATAGACGTTGGTGGTCGTCATATATTGTTAAAAGTCCCCAGCAATATCTCAAGATTCACTTAAGACATGAAACAACCTGGACTCGAAACTATTTAATAACGCTTTAATAATACTCGAAAAAACCAATTTTAAAGCCCTGACTTCCGATGTGGATAACTTTTTCAAAAAATATTTATTTGATAATCAATATTTTACAAAAATAACGTCCAAAAAGTACGCAACGATTTTGGAGGAACTATATATAATGGTAGTTGACAGTGGACAGTTGTCAGTGAACAGGAAAAAATGAAGAACATTTACTATTTACCAGTTAACATTTACCAATCATCAAAACCTCGTTTAAACCAAACTGGATTGTTTTTTTTAATTATTTATTGTTAGTCATTGTTTTTTGACATAAATTAGAGACTTAAGATATTGGGAATTAAAATATTATGATAAAATTTAATTCAAAATTCATTGTTAAAACAATAAAAACAATCCAGTATGATGGAAACGCGGTTTTGGGGGAATTGGTTGTTTTCCAGTTTAGTTGTTAACCCAAAAATTACACACCCCTAGCCCCCGCCCGGCTTTGCCATTCAGACGGGCCTCTTGTTAGGGGGGAATTTGGCCAGTGTAAATTTGAAAATTTGGAGCATTTTATAACCATGCCTCATAGAAACTCAAAAAAACACATCAATGCGTTCCCTTTAGGTACAAGGACAGTAACTTCGCGGCAAAATTGTGAAGCGATGCAACTTTTAACTTTCAACCTTTAACTTTTAACAATTAATAAATGTTAACTCAACTTATAGAATGTGTTCCCAATTTCAGCGAAGGCAGAGACGAAGCCGTAATCAATGAAATTGTTCAGGAAATTAAAAATACACCAGGTGCAAGACTTTTGAATGTTGATCCGGGAAAAGCAACCAATAGAACTGTAGTGACTTTTGCGGGATCCCCTGAAGATGTGATTGAAGCTGCTTTTAAAGCCATTAAAAAAGCTGCCGAGTTGATTGATATGCGGACCCACAAAGGCGAACACCCCAGGATGGGCGCTACCGATGTATGTCCATTGATTCCTTTGGCCAACATTACCATGGAAGAATGTATTGTTTTTGCTAAGAAACTCGCGAAGAGAGTAAGTGATGAACTAGATATCCCTACTTATCTGTATGAATATGCAGCAAGACAGGAATACAGAAATAACCTTAGTGTAATTCGTGAAGGAGAATATGAAGGGCTGGAGAAAAAATTGAAAGACCCAAAATGGGCTCCCGACTATGGGAAGCCTGTTTTTAATCCAAAATCGGGCGCTACAGTTATTGGCGCAAGGGATTACTTGATAGCTTATAATGTTAACCTAAATACCACCAGTACGCGAATAGCAAATGCCATAGCTTTTGATGTGAGAGAACAAGGACGTGTTAAAAGAATAGGCCACCCTGTTCTCGGAGAACTTGTTTTGGACGAAATAGGAGAGCCTGTGCGTATACCGGGTACTTTAAAATCAGTAAAGGCCATCGGTTGGTATATTGAAGAATATGGTATCGCACAGATTTCAATGAACCTTACTAATATTAATGTAACGCCGGTGCATATTGCTTTTGACGAAGTAATGGCAAAAGGAATGGAGCGCGGTATAAGAGTTACAGGATCTGAAATTGTAGGTATGGTACCAAAATCAGTTTTGATTGATGCAGGAAAATATTTCCTTCATAAACAAAAAAGATCGGTTGGTGTACCTGAGCAAGAACTGATTCGTATAGCAATCCTGAGCCTTGGTTTAAATGACATCAGCCCCTTTAAACCAGAGCAAAGAATCATTGAATATATGCTTCAAGATAGCAATCATAATCCTTTGAATAATTTGACCATACGCGAATTCGCAAATCTTACTTCTTCAGAGTCTCCTGCACCAGGAGGCGGTAGCATTGCTGCTTATGTTGGGGCACTCGGAATTAGCCTGGGAACGATGGTTGCAAATCTTTCAGCAAGCCGAAGAGGTTGGGAAGATAAGACAGAATACTTTTCTGACATGGCTTGTAAAGGCCAAATTATCAAGGAAGAACTTTTGAACCTGGTTGATGAAGATACAAGAGCTTTTAATAAAGTAATGGATGCATTCGCCCTTCCAAAAACCAATGAAGCAGAAATCGCAATCCGCAAACAAGCGATTGAGGATGCTAACATATATGCTTCTGAAGTGCCGTTAAAAGTAATGGAAACAGCCTTTAAAGCATTTGAGATTATAAAACCAATGTGCGAGAATGGGAATCCAAATTCTATAACAGATGGAGGCGTTGGCGCGCTTTGTACCCGCACAGCCATGGAAGGCGCCTATTGGAACATAAAAACTAATGTAAATGGCATTAAGAATGAAGATATTAAAAAGAGCTTGCTCCAAAAATCCACTTCACTAATGAAACAGGGCATTAAATGCGAATCTGAGATTAAAGTAATTGTAAACAGCAAGTTAGATAAATAGGTATTGATAAAGATAGCCTGGTCACCTCTGTATAACCATCCGTTGCCTCCTATGCACCGATTCCCGATGGATAAATATGACCTGGTGCCGCAACAGCTTCTACACGAGGGAATTATTACGCACGAAAACCGATTCGAGCCCGAGGACATGGGCTTAGAAGTAATTCTACAAACCCATGACGCTGAATACGTAAACCGGATGAAAACCGGAAATGTAACAGCCAAGGAAATGAGAAAGATCGGTTTCCCGTATAGTACTGCTCTATTAGAAAGAGAGGTAAAAATAATGCATGGCAGCGTACAGGCGGCAGTTTTTGCACTGGATAATGGAATAGCTTTTAATATGGCCGGTGGCACCCATCATGCCTATGCCGATAAGGGTGAGGGCTTTTGTATCTTTAATGATATCGCTATAAGTGCTAACTACCTGTTAACTAATAAGCTGGCCATGAAGATATTAGTTGTTGACCTTGATGTACATCAGGGAAACGGAACAGCAGCGCTCTTTTCTCAAAATAACAAAGTATTCACCTTCAGTATGCATGGGAGAAACAACTATCCTGCACACAAAGAGAAATCAGACCTTGATATTGATTTGGAGGATGGCATTAGAGATGATGCGTATTTGCAAATATTGGACAAGACCCTCTCTAGTCTGATTGATCAGGAATTGCCCGATTTTATCATGTACCAATCCGGTGTCGATATACTTGAAACGGACAAACTTGGAAAATTGAAAATAACGCTCGAGGGTTGTAAAGAAAGGGATAAGATTGTACTTGAAGTTGCCAGTAAAAATGAAATACCTCTTTTAGCAGTTATGGGTGGCGGATATTCGGCAGATATAAAACAGATAATTGAGGCCCATGCAGCATTATACAGGCTTGCTGCCGATCTATATTGACTAAAAAAGAAGAAGGGAGCCTTGCGACTCCCTTCTGATAAAGCTTCTTAATAAAAAATCCAAAAAAATTAAGAAACTTTTATCGTCTTTATACCTGAAAAAGAGATGCTTACATTAATAAGACAACCCATTATCCGATATTCCTCGAATTCAATAAACTTAAACTTAAATTTTCTTACTTTCCTTTACAAATTTATACTTTAATAACAGTTCTATATCTTTAAATAATTCCCTAAAATCAGAAATACATATGTTACAACAAAGGCAATTAAGAATGGTTTAAAACAGCCCAAAAAACTTTACTTTTGCAGTATGAAATGCGGTATCATTGTTTTCCCAGGCTCTAATTGCGATCAGGACGCGTATTATGTCATGAACAACATCTACGGTGTAGAAACTGTTTACTTATGGCATAAAGATCCTGATCTTAAAAATTGTGATCTCATTATACTGCCCGGTGGCTTCTCTTATGGGGATTATCTTAGGACAGGTGCTATCGCAAGATTTTCACCAGTTATGGAGCAAGTTATCAAATTTGCAGGAGAGGGTGGATTTGTATTTGGTATCTGCAATGGCTTCCAGGTGCTGTGTGAGGCACATTTGCTTCCTGGAGTGCTTTTAAGAAATGATTCACAAAAGTTTAGCTGTAAAAATGTATTTATTAAGCCCAAAACAAATAATTCCTTAATTACCTCCGAAATACCTCTTTCAAAAGCACTCAAAATACCCATCGCACATGCTGAAGGACGTTATTTTTGTGATGAGACCACATTGAAATCTTTACAGGACAACGATCAAATCCTTTTCAACTACTGTAATGAAAAAGGAGAAATATCAGCAGATTCTAATCCAAATGGTTCTATTGATAATATTGCAGGAGTTTGCAATCTCACCCGAAATGTATTTGGAATGATGCCACACCCGGAACGTGCCTCTGATGAGGCTCTTGGCAATACCGACGGCAAATACTTGTTTGATTCTATCCTGGCCCTGGTTGAAAAGACTTAGATATATCTATTTTACTTCCTTATAATCAATATACTCTCCGTCATCTTCTTTTTTAGATTGACGTCTTGCGTGATGATTAGGAATATCAGTAATAACTATCTTGCCTTCCTTTTTAGATTCCGGATTAGTATATCCTTGCTGCCCACTTGTATTTATGATCTTGGCGGGTGCAAAAATGTTCTTTATCAGCCTGAATACCAGGTAAAATAATAAAAACCAGATTAACGCTTTTAACATAACTAACTATATATTAACTTAAAATGCCCCTACTTACTTAAGTACATTGACTTTTCACTGTACAAGTGCCTGAAGTATGGGTCATTGGTATCTTCAATAAAACGTATGGCTTCGCCTGTAGATTTCATCTCAGGGCCAAGCTCTTTATTAACTTTAGGAAATTTATCGAATGAAAAAACAGGTTCTTTAATAGCAAACCCTTTAATGATAGGTATAATTTCAAAATCCTTCAATTTGTTCGCACCAAGGATCACTTTAGTTGCAATATTCAGATAAGGTACCTGGAATGCTTTGCAAATAAATGGCATTGATCGTGATGCTCTCGGGTTTGCTTCAATCACATACACTTTTTCATTTTTTACAGCAAACTGCACATTCATTAGCCCCCTGATATCCAAAGCCAATGCAAGCTTCTTCGTGTATTCTTCAATTTGACTCATTACACTTTGAGAGAAGTTAAATGGGGGCAATAGCGCATGAGAATCTCCGGAATGGATACCTGCAGGTTCTATATGCTCCATAATGCCCATGATCTGAACATCTTCACCATCACAAACACAATCAGCCTCAGCTTCTTCAGCTCTATCAAGGAAATGGTCAATCAAAACCTTATTTCCAGGAAGATCTTTTAACAGGTTGATAACACTTTCCTCAAGCTCTTTATCATTTATCACAATCCGCATGCCCTGTCCACCAAGGACGTAAGAAGGCCTTACTAAAACAGGGTATCCTACCCTATTAGCTACTTCAACAGCTTCTTCAGCATCATGTGCCACTCCATATTCCGGATAAGGGATATTAAGTTCTTTAAGCAAGTCGGAAAAGTTACCTCTATCTTCAGCAAGGTCCATATTCCTGAATGACGTACCGAGAATAGGAATATTGTATGCAGCAAACTTCTCAGCAAGCTTAAGAGCAGTTTGTCCACCTAGCTGAACAATGATACCCTCAGGCTTTTCAAATTCAATTATCTCACGGATATTCTCCCAGAATACCGGCTCAAAATAGAGCTTGTCAGATATATCAAAATCCGTTGATACCGTTTCAGGATTGCAATTGATCATTATGGCTTCGTAACCACATTCTCTAGCAGCAAGAATTCCATGTACACAACAGTAATCGAACTCAATGCCCTGCCCTATCCTGTTGGGTCCTGAACCCAAAACAATAACTTTCTTTTTATCAGAGTGATGCGATTCATTCACCTCGTCAAATGATGAATAATAGTAGTTGGTCGGCGATGGGAACTCTCCAGCACATGTATCTACCATTTTAAATACCCGCATCACTTTTAACTCTTTTCTTCGTTCATAAACAGCGTCTTCATCAACACCCAATATCCAACCGATTTGTATGTCTGAAAAGCCATGTTGCTTGAGTTCCATCAAATAATCTCTGGGAATATTATTTAGTTTAAACCTGCGAAGTTCATCTTCAAGCATTACCAGCTTTTGTATTTCTTGCAGGTACCATTTATCTATTTTCGTTATTTCCTGAATCGTCTTTAAGGGCACCCCAAGGCTCAAAGCATCTTTAATGT
>Ga0207068_1261_pt1 | contig 11680 bp, 3 predicted proteins | sample Alteio_BWMinCont_23_FD_153475 | JGI IMG/M metagenome (GOLD analysis project Ga0207068, IMG submission 153475) | Enriched cells from forest soil in Barre Woods Harvard Forest LTER site, Petersham, Massachusetts, United States -... | ecosystem: Environmental > Terrestrial > Soil > Temperate forest >... | reverse complement strand
AATCCAGTTTCCTGAAATGAAAGAAACCAGGAAAATGGTGTCTTTTAACTAAAAACCAACATAAGTCTTTAAAAAAATGGAAAAGATCAATCTCGTTGAATCATTTTCGGAATTCAAAGAAGTAAAAAACATCGACCGGGCCACGCTCATGAGTATCATTGAGGATGTGTTCAGAAGTCTGATCAAGAAAAAATTCATCAGCGATGAAAACTTCGATATTATCGTCAACCCCGACCGGGGTGACCTGGAAATCTGGCGCAACCGTACCATCGTGGATAACGAGTTTGCAGAAGACAGCTTCGATTTCAACGAAAACATTCATATCAGTCTTGCTGACTCCCGCAAGATTGAGCCCGACTTTGAAATCGGTGAAGAAGTAACCGATCAGCTCAGCCTGGAAGATTTCGGCCGTAGATCTGTACTGGCTATCCGTCAGAACCTGGTTTCTCGTATCCTGGATCTTGAAAAAGACAGTTTGTACAAAAAATATAAAGATCGTGTCGGAGATATTCTAACCGGTGAAGTGTATCAGACCTGGAAGAAAGAAACCCTTATCCTGGATGATGAAGGCAATGAACTTATCCTTCCGAAATCAGAACAGATTCCTTCTGATTTCTTCAAGAAAGGTGATTCCGTTCGTGCCGTTGTGGCCCGTGTGGAAATGAAGAATAATTCTCCAGTGATTATCCTTTCCCGTACTTCTCCTGTATTCCTCGAAAAACTGTTTGAACAGGAAGTTCCGGAGGTATTCGACGGGCTCATCACGATCAAGAAGATTGTTCGTGAACCTGGTGAACGTGCTAAAGTTGCGGTAGAATCTTATGACGACCGTATCGATCCGGTCGGAGCTTGTGTAGGAATGAAAGGATCCCGTATCCATGGTATCGTTCGTGAATTGCGCAATGAGAACATTGATGTAATCAACTTTACCAATAACTCTCAGCTTTTCATTTCCCGTGCATTAAGTCCGGCCAAAATCACTTCCATCAAAATTGACGATGAAACCAAACGTGCGGATGTATATCTGAAACCCGACCAGGTTTCCTTGGCTATCGGTAAAGGTGGGCATAATATCAAACTTGCAGGGAAACTTACCGGCTACGAAATTGATGTATACCGCGATACTCAGGAAGATAATGAAGACGTGGATCTGGAAGAATTTGCAGATGAAATTGAGAGCTGGATCATTGATGCCCTCAAGAATATTGGATGCGATACCGCAAAGAGTGTCCTTGAACTTACAAACACAGAGCTTGTAAAACGCACGGACCTTGAAGTGGAAACCATTGACGAAGTTCGGAAAATACTGCGTTCTGAGTTCGAATAAGCCAAACAGAGGTAATTGGAGGCTAAACCGTGCCAAAATAGGCTGTTTAGTCTCACAATAATTTCTGATCTTTGTCTGGTAGTATTATCTATTGACCGCCTTGCAGGACAATACCGGGGTTTAAACAATATATAATTCCGGAAAGAATAACATTAAAACAAAATATGTCAGAAACTGAAAAGACAATCCGGTTAAGTAAGGTGAAAGCCGAATTGAGTGTTCCACCAGATAGAATGATATCCTTTCTTCAGGCTAAGGGCTTCCAGATGGACAGCAACCCGAACCAGAAGATCTCGGAGGATATGTATGTTCTTCTTCAGAGGGAATTTGCGCCAGAACGGGAAATGAAGGAAGAGGCGAAAACCCTGAACCTGACCTCCAAGCTCAAAAAGGAGACGATTACTATTGAAGCCGATTACAAAGGAAACGACCCAAGGAAAGATCGTGAAGAGGATGAGGTTGTCATTAAAGACCTCAATAAAGGAACAAATCTCGGCCATTCTAGAGAAACAAAAGCTGTTGAAAAAGAGCTGCCTCCACCTGCAAAAGAGGAAAAAGAAACGGAAGAACCTACACGTGTAAAAGCGGAATCAACAGTGTCGGTGAAAGTAGTCGGAAGTGTGGATCTTGATTCTATCAACAGCAAGACCAAGCCCGATAAAAAAGGAAAAGCCAAGAAAGAAGATAAAGAGGCAAAAAAGGTTGTAGAGAAAGAAGAGAAACCAAAGAAAGCAGCTACCAAAAAAGCAGGTAAGAAAGAATCCGAGCCTGTTGAAGAGATTGTGGAGGTTCCACCCGTTGCAGATGCAGAGCCTGTTAAGACAGCGCCTTTAGAAGAAGAGCCGGAGGCCAACAAAGTTCCCAAAGAAGAAGAACTCTATCGCAGACCCGTTGATAAACCTGCTGGGCCCAAAATCATGGGCAAAATAGAACTCCCAGTAGAACCTGATAAAAAGAAACCCATTGCATCTTCTTCGTCGGGATTTGAAGGTGGAAAAGGAAAGAAGAAACGTAAACGTATTAATAAAGGGAATGAAGGACAGCCTCCTCCTTCAGAATTCAACCGCTTTAAACCTGGTCAGAGTGGTGCAGGAACAGGTCCTGCACGTAAAGGCCCGACCCGCAGTACTCCCCGTCATGAACTTACAGAAGTTGAAATTCAGGCGCAGATCAAAGAAACCCTTGCACGTCTGAGCGGAAATACCGGAAAGTCAAAAGCCGCAAAATACCGGAAAGAAAAACGTTCCATGGTCAGCCAGAAAATGGCTGAAGAAGTGGAAAGACAAGAAGCAGAGAAAAGCGTTCTCAAAGTAACAGAGTTCGTATCTGCCAGTCAGCTTGCTAGCATGATGAACCTCCCGGTTACACAGATTATTTCAACCTGTATGAACCTGGGTATGTTTGTTTCCATCAACCAGCGTCTGGATGCGGAAACCATTAGCATTGTTGCTGAAGAATTCGGATTCAAAGTTGAATTTGTAAGTGTGGAAGTGCAGGAAGCCATCAGTGATAAAGAAGATACAGCCGATGAACTCATCTCCCGCCCACCGATTGTAACCGTTATGGGTCACGTAGACCATGGTAAAACATCTCTGTTGGACTATATCCGTAAAGCCAATGTAATTGCCGGTGAAGCCGGAGGAATTACACAACACATTGGTGCTTACCGTGTGAGTTTGGAGAATGGAAAAGACATTACTTTCCTGGATACTCCCGGTCACGAAGCATTTACCGCCATGCGTGCTCGCGGTGCTCAGGTTACTGACGTTGCCATTATTGTGATTGCAGCAGACGACAGCGTCATGCCTCAAACCAAGGAAGCGATCAACCATGCTCAGGCAGCGAATGTACCGATGGTATTCGCCATTAATAAAATTGATAAGCCGGGTGCCAATCCTGACAACATCCGTCAGGCCCTGGCACAGATGAATATCCTTGTTGAAGAATGGGGAGGTAAATTCCAGTGTCAGGAAATTTCTGCGAAGAAAGGAAGCGGCATCCCTGAACTGCTCGATAAAGTATTGCTTGAAGCCGAAATGCTTAACCTCAAAGCAAATCCCGAAAGAAATGCTGCCGGTACCATCATTGAATCATCGCTCGATAAAGGGCGTGGATATACTTCCACCATCCTGGTTGAAAAAGGAACCCTGCGCGTCGGAGATGTACTGCTTGCCGGTTGTTACAGCGGCCGTGTAAAAGCCATGCATAACGAACGGGGTGCAACAGTCAAAGAAGCCGGACCGGCTATGCCGGTTCAGATCCTGGGTCTGAACGGTGCACCACAGGCAGGTGATAAGTTCCATGTTATGGATGATGAGCGGGAAGCACGCGAAATTGCTACCAAGCGTCTTCAGTTACAACGGGAACAAGGTATCCGTACGCAGAAGCACATCACCCTGGATGAAATCGGAAGACGTCTGGCCATTGGAGATTTCAAGGAATTGAATATCATCGTGAAAGGTGACGTAGATGGATCTATTGAAGCATTGACCGACTCTTTACAAAAGCTTTCCAGCGAAAAGATTGTGGTGAATATCATCCACAAATCGGTAGGTGCAATTACCGAATCGGATGTATTGCTTGCTTCTGCTTCCAATGCAATCATTGTCGGTTTCCAGGTAAGACCTTCTACTACTGCCCGTAAACTGGCAGAGACCGAACAGATTGACATCCGCCTCTACTCCATCATTTATGATGCCATCAACGAAATAAAAGCAGCCATGGAAGGAATGTTGGCTCCTGAATTCGAAGAGAAGATTGTATGCAATATCGAAATACGCGAAGTCTTTAATATCACCAAGGTCGGAACCATTGCAGGTTGTATGGTGCTCGATGGAAAAGTAACCCGCAACACCAAAGTACGTGTCATCCGCGATGGCATCGTCATCCATTCCGGTTCACTCGGATCTTTGAAACGTTTCAAAGACGATGTGAAAGAAGTGGCAACTGGTTTCGAATGTGGACTGAACATCCAGGGTTTCAACGACATTAAAGTCGGTGATATCGTGGAAGGTTATGATATGGTGGAAATTAAAGCCAAGTTATAATTCGAAAGAAGTAAACATCTATAAAAAAGCCTGAAGATATTGTCTTCGGGCTTTTTTTATGGATTGCACACAACGATAACCTGCTGATTTTCATGAATTTTCTTGGATAGATTCGTAAAAGTTAAGAGAGATTTACTCCAAGAAGACTTCTTTGTAATTTCTGACTGGTCATAGTACCTATGGAGCTAATTGGATGTACTCCGAATGTAGTAATAGTTACTCCGACTATAGTAGGAGTTACTCCGACTATAGTAATAGTTACTCCGAGTGTAGTAGGAGTTACTCCTACTATAGTAATAGTTACTCCGAGTGTAGTAGGAGTTACTCCTACTATAGTAATAGTTACTCCGAGTATAGTAGGAGTTACTCCTACTATAGTAATAGTTACTCCGAGTGTAGTAGGAGTTACTCCGACTATAGTAATAGTTACTCCGAGTATAGTAGGAGTTACTCCTACTATAGTAATAGTTACTCCGAGTGTAGTCGGAGTACACCTATCTAAGTTTGAAGAGCTGAAACTCTTCAAAGAAGATCATTTGGGAATACCCGGAGCTATTTCTACTAATAATCAGAGAGAACCGGACAAAGCGGGAAACTTTTACTTCTTAATCACTTTTTGTCGGAACGTGATTTCATCCTCTGACTTGAGTTCGAGAAGATAACTTCCTGGAGGTAAGGAGGTAAGATCCAACCGGATCCGCATCCGGATAGGAGAAGGCTCGATGGACTTCTCCAGTACTTTTTGACCGGACACATCATATACAGTCAGACTGGACACCGTCGGAAAGGTTCCGATCAGAGTCAATGGGCCAGCTGTTGGATTAGGAAAAACTAGTGGAACATCCAGCTGATCAAAATCAATGGGTTGTAAATTTGAATAATGATTGTCACCATTAATGTCGGTCTGTTTAAGTCTGTAGTAAGACTGTCCGTTAAAAGGATGACGATCGGTGGCTTTATAACTCAGGGGTACAGAGCTGTTTCCGGCTGCAGCTAATTTCACCACATCCTGATAATTTTCTCCGTCCGTGGTTTTCTGCACGGTGAAAGAGCTGCTGTTTGTTTCAGAGGCCGTGGTCCAGGATAGATTTACTTTACGATCAACCGTTGGGACAGCCGTAAAGTTTAACAACTCAACGGGAAGAGGATTGCTACCACCAATCAAATCGCCCAGCGTGAATCGGCTGAAAGAATTAAATACGGTAGGAGAAGAAGTGGACGTTACACTTCCTGTGGCTATCGTCGCTCCGGTGCCTCCGATGTCAATCCAGGTGGTAGGGGCACCGTTTGTGTTTTTACAAATGGTGAGATTGGCAGGATCTCCGACCCCGTCATTCACATCATAGTATAACTGGATGGTCTGATTTCCATTCAACCCGGCGGCAGGGGTTGGTACCATTCCGATTGTAGCGAATCTCGAAATATCCCACCAGTGTACGAAAGAGACGGTATCTACCGTAGCAGGCAATGTCCAGTTCAAAGCTTCTGCGGAAGAATTAAGCACTTCGGCGTTGTAGGTGTAAGAGGTTCCCACATTATGCTTTAAAGTAAGCACTGCAGGCCTCCAGTCGGCTACCTTCCCGATCGGGAAATTAAGCGTGGCGGTGCCGTTCAGAGCCATGACATAATTCATCGGTCCGTTGACATAGCTGTTGGCATTACCGATGTTAGCGGTTACGTTCCATGCAGTCAGGGTTAGTATATTGGCAGCCGTGGTGACGATATGACCGCTGGTCATGGTCAAGTCAGTGCTTACATTCACGGGCACGTTCAAAGTCAGATCGGTATTGGAAGGAGTGAGCATAGTGAGTCTTCTCACCACCGGTGTTTGTGCCGAGGCACCGCTGAATGTTTGTCCGGCTCCATTCCCATTCACCGTCATACGCCCGGTATTGGCACCAAAGGTGATGGCCGTGGCGGTGCCGGTGGTTGAAATATTTCCGCTAAAAGTACAGTTGGTTGAATACGCAGGATCCAGAACACCGGCTCCGGTTTGAATGAATGTTGCATCGGTATTGAAATTATCGGGATTGGCATTAGCCAGATATGCATTTCCTCCGCCACTGTTCGTAATGGTGGTGACTCCGTTAAAGATATTTCCTCCGGTAGAGGTATTGTTGGTGGCTCCGTTTTTCTGAAGTGTGGCGGTGCCGTTATAGGTACATCCATTCAGCAGAAGCTGTGGTGCCAGGAAGTTCACATTCCCGTTAAAAGCAGATCCGGAGCCTACTTGAAGAAGTCCTGTCCCGGTTAAAGTCAGGGCCTGAGGAGTAGCTCCACTCTGCGTAAAGTTTTGAAGAATAAGCGACCCGGTACTAAACCCGCTGGCACCAACATTGATGGTGAAACCGCTGGAAAGAACTGTGGATCCGGTATTGGTACTGAAATAAATACCCAGAGCAGTACCCGTATTATTCACAAAAATATTTCCGTTGAAGGTGCCTGTGGCACCGGCATAGGCTACGTAGATCAGGTTTGTCCCGATGTTTGTAAAAGTCATATCTGCATTGTAGGTATCGGTATTTCCATTGCCGAGCATCAGGTAACCCGAGCCGCTGTTTCTGACCGTGGTGGTTCCTGCAAATGTATTATTTCCGATACCTGCATTATTAGTGGCTCCTGTTTTTTCAAGCAGGTTGGATGTGGCATTGAATGTGGAACCATTCAGGTATAACTGAGGAGAGCTGAAGGTAACAGTTCCATTGAATGTGGTTCCGATCTGAAGATATAATGCAACGGTTCCTCCAAAGGTATTCATGACCTGTGCAGTGCCTCCGGCTTGGGTGAAATTGCGGAGGTACAGATTACCCGAATTAAAACCTGTTCCCCCGATGCTGATCGTTTTGGCATTGGCAAGGGTTGAAGTTCCGGTACCCTGACCAAAGCGGATCCCTCCGGAAGTACCGGTACTGTTCAGAATAATATTTCCATTGAACTGGGTACCTGCGGCATCGTTCTGCCCCACATAGATAATATTGGAACCTGAATTATTAAAAGTAATGTCGCTGCTGAAGATATCATGGGTCACATTCGATAAGGTCATGGACCCTGCACCTGTATTGGTGATGGAACTAACCAGGGCAAAGGTATTTGCTCCGGTTGAATTATCATTGGTAGCTCCCGACTTGGTGATATCTGCGGTACCGCTGTAAGCAGCACCATTTAAACAGACGGTGGGTGCGGAGAATACAACATTTCCACCAAAAGCAGAGGCTGGCCCGACTGTCAGATTTCCTGTTCCGGTAAGAGCCAGGGCTTGAGGGGTGGCTCCTGTTGCGGTAAAATTTTTGAGCAACAAGGTCCCAGCAGAAAACCCGCTTACCCCAATGGAAATGGTGAAGCCTGGATTCAATGTGGAAAGTCCTGCTGCTCCGTTTCCAAAGAACACACCAAGCCCGGAGGTACAATTCACGACAATATTCCCGTTGTAAACCGAGGTTGATCCTGCATTCGATACATACAACCCACTGGTGCCTGTATTCGTGAACGTCATGTTGGCATTGTAGGTATCTGTATTTCCATTCGCAGTCATCAGATAGCCTGTCCCGCTATTTAGAAGTGTCGTGGAACCGGCAAAAGTATTCCCTCCTATTCCTGTATTGTTGGTGGCTCCATTCTTCTCGATATAGTTCCCGCTTGCGTTAAAGGTGGATCCGTTCAGCATAATCTGCGGGGCCACGAAGGTTACCGTTCCATTGAAGGTAGTACCTATCTGGAACCATACATCACAAATGCCTCCGAAAGTATTCATCGTTTGAGCAGTGGGACCGGTCTGGGTGAGGTTGCGGAGGTATAAGTCGCCCGCATTGAATCCGCTTCCACCGATAGAAATGGTTTTACCACCTGCCAGGACAGATGTTCCGACACCTTGTCCGAAACGAATTCCGGTAGCGGTACCGGTACTGTTCAGAATAATATTTCCGTTAAACTGAGTTGGTGTTGCACCTGCCTGGGCCAAGTAAACAATATTAGTTCCATTGTCGTAAACAGTGAGGTCTCCATTATACACATCCGGATTATTGTTAGACATCGTCAAACTACCGGCTCCGGAGTTTGTGAGGCTCAGGGTGCTGTTGAATGTATTCAGTCCGGTACTCGCATCGTTTGTAGCACCGGTCTTTGTAGAAGATACCGCCCCGGCAAAGGTGCAGCCATCAAAGAAGAGACCCGGAGAAGTGGAGGTTACCACACCTCCGATACTGGAAGCGGGACCAAACTGAAGATAAGAAGCTGTAGTGGCAAAGGCTAGATTAACAGCCACATTACCAAGTTGTGTGAAGCGTTGCAGAATAAGGTAACCGGCACTATAACCCAGACCACCGACCTGAACGGTAAACCCGGCTGACAAAGTTGCTGTTCCACCGGCGGCACCACAGAAATTTATGCCGGTCGCAGCTCCTGAAGTATTGACGTTGATGTTTCCGTTGAATGTATTTCCTGCACTGTTGTAGGTCGGAAGAATTCTTGCAGACCCGGTGTTCGTAAACGTTACATCGGCGCTCCAGGTATCGGGGTTAACGTTGCCAAACATCAGATAGCCTGCACCGCTGTTGGTGAAATCAGAAACGCCGCTAAAGAGATTCCCGCCGGATCCCTGATCATTGCTGGCCCCGGTCTTGACGGAACTTACGGTTCCGGCGAATGTACAACCGTTGAATAGCAATCCTGGTGAGGAGGTGGTGACATTACCTCCAAGAGAAGAAGAGGGTCCGAACTGAATATAGTTAGCCGCAGCACCGAGGGTCAGATTGATCGCCACATTCCCGAGTTGGGTCAGGCGTTGCAAGATCAGATAACCCGAGCTGAAACCTCCGCCTCCTACTTGCACTGTAAATCCGGAAGCAATCGTTCCGGTGCTGGTGGCAGCTCCTCCACAGAAATTGATTCCTACGGCTGATCCGGAAGTAATCACATTGATGTTCCCGTTGAACTGGTTTCCGACTGAATTCCAGCAAGGCAGGATTCGGTCAGAACCTCCGTCATTGAAGGTTACATCGGCATTGAAGATATCCGGTGAGCCGTTGCCCAACCCCAGAGAATTACTTCCGTTATTGACAATCGTGGTAATCGCCTGGAAAGTATTCCCTCCAGCTCCATTGTCAGCTGCCGTACCGGTCTTCGTTGAATTGACCGTTCCAGAAAACGTGGCCCCGCTGAAGAGGAGTCCAGGGGTGACCGAAGTAACGGGACCTCCGATCACGGAAGTACGTGCAAATTTCAAATAGGTGGTGGTTCCTGTAAATGTGAGGTTAATGGGTTGATTGCCGAGCTGGGTGAAGGTATTCAGTTCCAATCCCCCGGAGCTGAATCCAGCTCCACCAACGAGTATGGTCTTGCCGGCAGCCAGTGTAGGAGTTCCGGTTCCACCCGCTGCTCCCAACAGGATAATTCCCGTTCCGGTGGAAGTGACGGTGATATTATCATTGAAGAGATCATTCGAATTTGAACCCAATGTAAAATTACCGGTGTTGCTCTGCTGGTTTATAGTACAGGTAGCGTTGAAGATATTCTGATTATTATTATTGGTATTGTTTCCTCCCCCTGTTTTGGTAAATGTTGCAGGGCCATTGTAAGTACCACCCTGGGCATTAATATCTGGAGAAGTAACGGAAAAGGCCGCCCCCCAGGTGTTTAAAGGACCTATATTGGCAACAGCGGTACCAGTGAGTGTAAAATTCTGTGCAGTATTGCTGGTCATGCGTGCCAGTTGTAATATACCGGAAGAAAATCCGCTCCCTCCTACCTGCACCGTGAAGCCGGGAGATAAAGTACTGGTTCCGGTATTGTTCCCGATCAGGATTCCGGTACCGGTGGTTTCATTCACAAATATGTTTCCATTAAATACCGTAGCTCCGACCGCATAGGCCAGGTATATTAAGTTGGTGCCGGTATTGGTAAAAGTCATATCGGCATTGAAATTATCCGCGACACCGTTTCCGGTCATCAGATAACCCGACCCGCTGTTTACCAGTGTAGAAGGAGTAGTAAAGGTATTTCCGCCGACACCTTGATTGTTTGTAGCTCCGTTCTTTTCAATGTAGGCTGTGGCATTGTAAGTACACCCGTTCAGCAGGATCTGAGGGGCTATGAAGTTAACAGTCCCATTCATCGTGGAGGCAGGGCCTATGGTGATGCCTGCAGTGCCGGTGAGGGTAAGCGATTGAGGAGTAGCCCCTGTCTGTGTAAAATGATCGAGCACCAGGAACCCGGTGTTGAAACCGCTTCCACCCACAGAAATTGTTTTACCGGTTGCCAGCGTGGCCGTTCCGTTATTGGCACCGAAAGCAACACCCAGTCCACTGGTTGCATTGACGATAATGTTTCCATTAAAGGAGCTGGCTCCGACCGCATAAGATGCATAGATCCAGTTGGTGCCGGTATTGGTGAAGGTAACATCATTCCCATAAGTATCCCCTACACCATTTCCAGTCATAAAATATCCCGCACCGCTGTTGGCGATGGTTGTTAACCCTGTAAAGTTATTTCCTCCCGTACCCGCATCATTCACAGCCCCGGTCTTGGTCAGGGAAGCAGTGGAATTATAGGTGGCACCATTCAGAAAAAGTCGTGGGCTGCTAAAAGCTACTGCCCCGTTGAAAGTGCTGCCAGGCCCCGCATACATGACCGAAGCTCCGGTAAGTGTTAAATTCAGTGGGGTACCTCCACTTTGCACAAAACGTTGGAGATACAGATTCCCGGTGGTGAACCCACTTCCTCCAACGGTGATGGTTTTTCCGTTTGCCAGGTTCGCAATGGTAGGACTGGCCGTTTCACAAAAATAAATTCCGGTGCCACTGGTGGAGCTGATGATGATATTTCCATTGAAATTGGTAGTCCCTGCATAGGCCATTCGGATATAAGAAGTACCGGTATTCAAAAGAGTCACATCCCCATTATAGGTGCTGGTATTCGCTCCTCCGTTCAGTTCCGGTAAGATATAATTGCTTCCGGAATTACTAAAGGTAACGGTTGAAGCGTAGGTGTTGTTTCCGTTGGTCCTCCAATAGCCTGACCCGGTGAGGCTCATCGAAAAGGTATTGTTAAACGTTGCCCCTCCGGTTCCGCCGGCGTTTACCGCTCCATTCTGAGTAAAGGTAACCGGCCCATTATATTGTCCTCCGTTCAGGGTGATGACTCCAGTGCTTATGTTTAAAGTGGTTGAACCGGAAAATATTATTCCGGCACTGAGGGTGATGGTATTGGCCACTCCCCCATTGATGGAAAGTGTTCCGTTTGTAACGGTGCCGGCTGTACAGATTGCATTCCCTGTAGCCGTAAGCGTAAACCCTCCGAGATTGAGTGTTCC
>Ga0207068_1273_pt1 | contig 11682 bp, 12 predicted proteins | sample Alteio_BWMinCont_23_FD_153475 | JGI IMG/M metagenome (GOLD analysis project Ga0207068, IMG submission 153475) | Enriched cells from forest soil in Barre Woods Harvard Forest LTER site, Petersham, Massachusetts, United States -... | ecosystem: Environmental > Terrestrial > Soil > Temperate forest >... | reverse complement strand
TAAATGATTGTAATAAGGTCAGCTTGAGCCCAAAGGAAAGGTTTAAAAGTGGTCTTAAAGTTATTTTGGATAATGACCCCTACGTCATTATCGAAAATGAGTTTGTTAAACCCGGTAAGGGACAAGCCTTTAGCCGTGTAAAATTTAGAAATTTAAAAACCGGTCGTGTGATAGAAAGAACCATGAAATCTGGCGAATCTGTAGTGGCAGCAGATGTCGTTGACAAAGAAATGCAATACCTTTATTTCGATGGGGAAAGATGGCATTTTATGGTACCAGAAACTTTCGAACAATATGAAATTGACAAAGCAGTCGTAAGCGACAGTGCGCTTTGGTTGCGAGAACAAGATATTTGCATCATCACCCTTTGGAATGATCTCCCGCTTACTGTCACGCCTCCCAATTTCGTTGTCTTAAAAATTGTGGATACTGATCCTGGGCTCAAAGGAGATACCTCCGGTGGCGGTGGAAAACCCGCAACTTTGGAAACGGGTGCTGTGGTACGAGTACCCTTATTTGTACAAGTGGGAGAATCCATTAAGGTTGACACGCGAACGGGCGAATATGTCTCTCGGACCAAAGAGTAAATTGGCAAAAGATGGGCGTTCAAGGACAGTGCGTAAACGGTTACCTGGATTGGCAACCCAGTGCTTCGATTTCTATTCTAAAAGAGCGCGCAAAGCTTCTTTCTGATATCCGTACATTTTTTGAAAAACGAGGGGTTTTAGAAGTCGAAACGCCGCTTTTATGTAGTACGGCTTCATTGGATCCCCACATAAATCCCATTAGCGTTCTCTACAAGAAATTAGAATTTTCTACCACGTTACCAAAAGAAGAAAATTATTATTTACAAACTTCTCCTGAATTTGCGATGAAACGTTTATTAGCCGCGGGTAGTGGCCCGATTTACCAACTCTGTAAAGCCTTTCGCAATGATGAAGTCGGACGTTTCCATAATCCAGAATTTACCATTCTGGAATGGTATCAGCCTGGGTTTACGCATCATGATCTGATGCAGGAGGTCGATGAACTGTTACAAGTAGTATTAGGAACCCTTCCCGCCGAAAAAATTTCTTATGAAGCAATCTTTCAAAAAGTACTTCATTTTAATCCCCACACGGTTTCTTTAGATCATCTCAAGCAAGTTGCCATTTTAAAAAATGTTATCTTAAGCGAAGATATCACCAAAACCTTAACGGTGGATGATTGGCTGGATATATTAATGACACATTGTATTGAACCACAGTTAGGATTAGAGCGCCCTATGATGCTCTATGATTACCCCATTACCAAAGCGGCTCTAGCAAAAATCCGAACCGGAAATCCATCTGTTGCCGAACGATTCGAAGTCTATGTCCAAGGCATAGAGCTCGCGAATGGTTTTCATGAATTGTTGAATTCTGAAGAACAAAAAGATCGGTTCTTGAAAAACCTTGAAACCCGAAAAGCGCTGGGTTACCCAGTCATTCCCATCGATCAATATTTGATTGCCGCGCTTGAATCCGGTATGCCCTCTTCTTCAGGAGTTGCTTTGGGAGTTGATCGTTTATTAATGCTAAAATTTCAAAGTAGCCACATCAACGAAGTTGTGTCATTTACGATTGACCGGGTTTGAGCTCTCCTAAGCGCTGACCCAACCGAACCTGTGAAGTAGAGGTTAAACCAGAATCCCATAAAACCTTATTTTCCTCAAAGAGTACAATAACAGTCGATCCCAGTTTAAATCGTCCCATTTCTTCCCCCCTTCGATAATGAATGGGGATATCATAGTGCCATTTCTGAATAGATAAGCGCTCTCGCTCTCCAAGATTTAAGTCCTGCTGTTTTCGGGATCCGGTGATCGTTCCTGCCCAAACCGTTTCTATGCTGCCAACAATCATAGCCCCCACCAACACCATGGCAACCCGCCCCACAGAAGTATTAAAAAACACAACCACGCGCTCGTTTCTCGCAAATAAGTTAGAGATCTTATCTGTCGTTTTGTGATTCACGGAAAAAAGCTGACCGGGGATATAAATCATGTCAGTCACTTCACCATCTAAAGGCATATGAACTCGATGGTAATCTTTGGGCGCCAAATAGACCGTCATAAAAGAACCTTGAAGAAAAGAAAGCGCTTGTTTTGGGTCGCCGCCTAATAAATCTTGCACTGAGAAATGATGTTTTTTGGCTTGGATGATTCGACCGTTCTCTATAGGACCGAGTTGACTAATTTCACCATCCGCTGGACTTACTAAAACGTTTAGCGCTTTTGAAATTGGCCGAACTTCTGGTTTTAAGGCTCGGGTAAAAAAATCGTTAAAATTTTCATATTGATAGGGGTCTGGATTTATCGCTTCTTGTAAATTCACCGGGTACCGCCAAACAAAATACTGAATAAGTCGATTTTTTATCCAGCGGACTCGGCAATTGGCCATGAACCCAGCAAAACGCGAGAGCGCGTGTTGCGGGAGCAAATTTTGAAGTTTAGAAAACAAACAGTCCCCCTATATCTTTTGAATTTTATTCTATTCCTAAAGGATTCCTAACCTATAAGTTCAGAACCTAAGTATGGTAGAGATAAATTGCATAGGATAACAGGGAAACCACTTTTACGACAGAGTTAGTTTATTGTTGTCCAATTGACGCACAATTTCATATAACTCTTGCAATGACTTGCTCGCAAATTTATCCGCAATAATGCGACGATGAGCAAGCGTCAAGGTATTTGACTCAGAACGATGAAGAACGAGCTTTTCAAAGCGTTCTTCCAGAGCTTCCAGCGAATGTTCTGCACGCACAGCGATATCCTCTTAGAACGATGGGTTTGATTCATCCATTGAACCTTCCACAAAACAATTAGAGTTTATTGGGGATAGGAAGAGCATGTCAACAATTTTGTAACATTTTACAAGAAATTTTTTATATTATTGTATGTTGAATAACTTACATTAGGCTCTGAGACTTGCCTAAATGCCAAAAATGGCCATTTTAGGCGCTCTCAAAGGGGGTACCAAAAATTTAAGCAGTTCTTGTCATCCTAATGTATTATATAGAAGTAACTTACAAAATCCGCCGATAGAGAACGCTATGAAACCAAATTCCAATAATTTGATTTGGATTGATCTGGAAATGACCGGATTAAATCCGGACACGGATCGCATTATCGAAATTGCAACCATTATCACCAACCGAAACCTCGAAATTCTTGAAGAAGGGCCAGTTTATGCCATCCATCAATCTGAAAAAACTTTAGCGAAAATGGATGAATGGAACACAAAACAACATGGGCGAACAGGCCTCACCGATCGCGTTCGTGCAAGTACCTTCAAAGAAGCAGAGGCAGAAGCCATTACCTTAGAATTTTTGATGAAATGGGTACCCGGCAATAAGTCGCCTATGTGTGGCAACAGCATTTGCCAAGATCGGCGTTTTCTGTATCGCTATATGCCTACCCTAGAACAATATTTTCATTATCGAAATCTGGATGTTAGTACTGTTAAAGAACTTGCAAAACATTGGAAGCCTAACATTGTCAAACAATTTAAGAAAAAATCTTTGCACCTTGCGATGGAAGATATTAAAGAATCTATAGACGAGCTTAAACATTATCGTGAAACTTTTTTTATTATCGATGAGAGTTAGCAGCGTAGAAATTTCAACAGGCCCGTGGTTTATGCAATTCCTTTCAGTGTCCTTCAATATCCTTCAATATCCTTCAATGCCTCTCGGTACGCTTTTATGATTTTTGGATAATCCTTGCTGCCAAAAATCGCAGAACCTGAAATAAAAGTATCTGCCCCTGCTTCAGCAATGGTTCTTATATTTTCTAAATTAATACCCCCGTCTACTGCTAACCGAATTTTATCCCCATTGTTGGAAATAAGCTTCCGCGCTTCTTTTATTTTGCTTAAAACACTCGGTTCAAATTCTTGACCACCAAACCCCGGATTCACAGACATTAACAAAATGATGTCCAATTTATCTAATACATAAGGTAAGATTGATAACGAAGTGGCAAGATTCAAGACCAAACCCGACTGACAACCCAGATCCCGAATCAAATGTAAACTCCGATCAATGTGTTCACTGGCTTCTGGATGAAAACAAATACTACTTGCCCCCGCTTTTGCAAACATGGAAATTAAATTATCCACGGGTTTTGTCATCAGATGCACATCAATGGGCATTTTAATCCCATAATCCCGTAAGGCTTGGCACAGTTGCGGACCAAAGCTAAGATTAGGAACATAATGGTTATCCATCACGTCAAAATGAATCCGGTCCGCACCGGCTTTTAATACCGATTCCACCTCTTCCCCAAGACGAGCCAAATCGGCAGATAAAATAGACGGAGCAATGGCAAAAGATTGCATAAAATAACCCTTTAATGGAACCAATATCCTAATACTATCATATGAAGATTGAGACCATGATTACAGCGACCAAGATAGGCATTTGAAAAATGGAAAAACTTATACCCTATATCATATTGACGCTTTTCACCAAACCTTAACCCAACCCCCACTCTATCTTCAAATTGAAAATGAATCCCTAAATTTTTCCCACCAATTTCTTTTTTTGAAAGATAGGATGCCCCAATTCCGATTTCAAAATAAGGCCAACCCTGCATCAGTTGTTTTTCGCGCAAAAATCGAAAAACCCCGGCAAGCGCACCCGCCGTCAAACGATGATTACTGGAGGGATTTGAACCCGCACGACCATTCAGACTATAAACACTGGCCTCCCAATACCCCTCAATGGGCCAATGTTCTGGGGAGAGCCATTTTTTTTCAAATTCTTTTTGAACCCCTAAGCGAATCGGTACAATTTCTGCCACACCATAGCCAGAACCCACCGAAATACCCACTTTTGCCCAAAGATTTTGACAGTAGGCCAGGTTGAAGAAAATAATAAAGCCAATTACTGTATTTTTGTACAAATATTTCACTTTCTTTATATCTTCCTGAATTTTTTTAGAGACGAGCTCATCAACTTATGTTAAGATTCCGATCTGCTCAAACCTCCGAGCAAAATTTTAAGTAGATTAACTTACCTAGGAGTCTAGAAATATGTCAAGAAAAAACGACAAACGTGATCGCCTCGTCGATGCAGCCGATGAGTTGATTTATCAACAAACCTTTAATTCAACCACTCTGGCTGATATCGCCACAAAAGCCGATGTCCCACTTGGTAATGTCTACTATTATTTTAAGACGAAAGACGATATTTTGAAAGCCGTCGTACAAAAGAGGGCCGCTGCGCTCGAAGCTCGTTTTTCAGCTTGGGAACAAGAGTTTTCCAATGCAAAAGAACGCTTACGCGCCTTTATTGGATCGAATACTGAAACTTCTAATACAACTGCACGATTTGGGTGCGAAATGGGAAGTCTTTGCCAAGAACTGGGCAAATATACGGGTGAATTGTCTAACCTCGCCGGCGACATGATGTTTAAAACATTGGCTTGGGTGGAAAAGCAATTCAAAAATCTTGGAAAAGGTGAAGAAGCCCCTATTTTGGCCCGCTATTTGGTTGCCAGCATCCAAGGTGTATCTTTATTAACATTAACCTTTAAAGATCCTGCTCTGCTCCAAAGACAAAGTAAAAACTTAGAGCTTTGGTTAGAAGCTGCCTAATTAGAAGCCGGGTAATCTGATTAGTTAAATTGACTCCTACTGCCCTCTTTGTAATGGAAGAGGGCTTTTGTTTCAGCCTTTCTATACTTCTTCCAATAAGAGAGAAGGTAACCGTTCAAGCACTATCCTGAACGCCAAGCCCGTTTGCTTGCTAATTTTTGCTCAAAGTGTTAATATTCGATCGATAATTAGATATTACCCAATAATATATCCAAATATCTTCATATATTTTTTTTTATTATAAACTTAGGAGATTTACCCATGTTCACCATATTTCAGTGTATGAGCACTCAATCACCAGACACACGAACAACTTCAAACCAGAATCCTTTAACGGAAAGAAAGGGAGTTCAAGATTCATTATCTCTTCAAACTTCTCTTCCTCTTGCTTTAACTCCGGCATTAAAAGCAAAATTGGCAGAAGAATTGAATTTAGAAGCCCCCTTGTTCCTACCAGCCCAGGCTTATCACTTAGACAAAACACTTGCTCAAAGGCTGGAAAATTCTGCAAAAAGAACCTTTATTCCACATTATGCATTAGAGAATCATGGTGGGTTAAAAGCAAGAAGATAATAACGTAGATCCCCTCTCCCCGCGAAGCGTGGAAGAGGGGTTTGTTTATTTAAACCCCCTTGCCTCTCGAATTAAATCATACGCCGCTCGAATTTCTTGCGTTTTTTCTTTTGCCATTTTAGCCATGCCTTCTGGTAACCCCCGAGCCGCCAATTTATCTGGATGATGTTGATTCATTAATTTTCGATAAGCCTTTTTTATTTCGGCCGGAGAAGCAGAAGCGGGAACGCCAAGTACTCCATAAGCCTCCTGCAATTGAGAAGCATTGCTTTTTTCTCTATAGGCTCTGGAATGCCCACCATATCCATCTGAATATTGATGTCTTTGATGTCCACCTTGATTATTGGTATGAAAAGCACCTGAAAAATCCCCTTGAAAAGCCTGATGAAAGGCTTGGCTTGCCCATTGACGCGCCCAAAATTGTTCAAATTCACGAGGAGAAAAATTGAGTTTTTGGCAAATCATTAACAAGATGTGTTTTTTGGCCGGATTTAACTCGCCTTCCGCCAGCGCAATTTCACATTGTATTTCCACAAAGAATCGTAATAGATCGGGGTATTTTCCACATTCCTGTAGGAGTTCTTCTAATGTGTTCTCCAGGATAAAGTCGGGGTTTTTCCCCTCAGAAAAATACTGTATGGCCTCTTTTCTTAAATCTTCATTTAATTCCAAACGAGACATCACTTTTTTAGCAGCCCGAATTTCATTTGGACTGACGCGTCCATCTGCTTTTGCAACATGGCCCATGACTAAAAAAGTTGTCTTAAAGAAAGCCTTTTGAACGGAGGTCGAGCGAGAACGAGGGATCTGGTGTAAATGTAATTTAAGCCCCTGATCGAACCAATTGCCGACGAAATAGCCAATAATGGCCCCTAAAGGACCCAATAGCCGCCAGCCAAGAAAAGTTGCAATCAGTCTGCCCCAAATAAACATTATTTCTCCGGTCGAAAATGGGCTCCGCCTCTACAATTTTGTGGAGGAAATAGATGCATTATACCGCTAAAGCCGGTAAGAGCCCATAGGTTCTAGGCGATGCATATCGGAAATGTTCGACTCTTTTGAAGAAAAAAGGGGCGTATGTCATTAAACATAAGCCCCTGCTTCACAAACTCGAGAAAAGTAGCCTAATTACTGGCTAGCTTTTGCTCGGCTATTTTTATCACCATCCAACTCGCTATCTGTAAACGATACAAAAGCGCCACAAGCAGCTGCAACGCCAGATTCGAACCCATCGTTCGAGGAAGCTTCGCTCGGGGCCCCAGCTAAGGGTTTAGCAGCGGCGGCCGCGGAAGCAGCTGCCGCGGCAACTACAGCATCGTATTGGCGAACCACTGCTTGTGCCGGAGCATCTTTGCCCGCTTTTGCATCCGCCAAATCTCCTTTATCAGAGGATGCTGACGCGCCCGTTGCTGCCCGCTGCTGGGTTTCTGCCTCAAGCAAAGAAATTACTTTTGGAATGCTGCTTGATGCCCAAATAATCGCATACTTATAAAGTAAATCACGATAATCCAAATCGTTATCTGCGACCTTTTCTAATAAACGTTCCTCTATTGCCGGTGGAAATTTATCCGCTGAAATTTTCTCCACCACCATACCCCAGTGTGCCCAGCTAAAGTTTTTGGTAGCCTCGCCCAGCTCTTTTGATTCGTAAGTTTCCAAAGAAAACATAGCGTCTGGAAACCCTGCAGTTTTTCTATTGTTAAATAAAAATTTAAATCTGTCTTTTTTTATTTTGTCTAGATAGCGAGTCAAAACTCCTTCAAACCCGTTAACGATTTCCCATGGCCCTCTAATTCCAGGGAAAAACTTATGTATAAATTTCGCAGCCGGGTCCTTTGCTCTTACATCAGAAACCGTAACACAATAAGCCTGTATTTCATCCAATGACATTTCCGTAAGATCAGCAACTTTAAATCGTCTCTCACTATGATGACCCAACTTGATTCCGTCCTCTTTTGAAGGTACTATAAATCGAAATGCCTTTAAGATGTTTTCTCTTTCATCTGTACGACAACCAACATTGCTGATGTACTCACCGACCAAAAGTAATTTTGCTGATTCTACATTACGTTCAATTTCCTTTAAAAAATATTTCTCTATGGGCTCCGGGAAGCCATCTTCTTTAATTTTTTTTACGAGCAAATCTATAAATTTTTTGTTGTCTTCTTTCATTATCGGTTGTGTAGACGCCTCAGAAACCACTTTTAAATCTTCACTTCCTTCTTTCTTATCTGGGCTTACAAAAGTTTTACACACAGTTTCTACTGTTTCTTTTAGATAAGCGCTTAAAAACGTGTCAAGACTTCTCATAACGTCATCGTATTGTCGGCGAGCGAGCTCTTCTGGAACCATTCCCTTCACCGTTGAACTTGGAAACCTTTCTCTATCTGTGGAAATCGTCAAACAAAGCGTTTGTAGCTCGTCTATCGATATTGCTGTAAGATCGGCAATCTTAAATCCGCCCTTATCACCTTCAACTTTTGTATCTAATATTTCTATAAATCGACAGACCATTTTTAACAAATTTGCTTTTGTATCTTTTTCTAACAAATCTGCTTTATCTTTTCTTATAAAGAAAGCCCTCCTTTGGTCTCTCTGAAGGCTCATGACATCAAATGGCAAAGAGCTTCCTGTAAGCTCCAAATTAGCAAGATCAACTAAATATTGTTGTAAGAGCGTGAGTTTTACATATTCTTCGCTATCCGGTTTAATTATTGCTTCGCTTACTTTAGTTTCTAAGGTTGACATAGCTAACTCCTCTATTTTAAAAAAATTTGAAGGCCCATTGTAAGGGTTTTAAGCAGCCAAAGGAAGAGGCATTAGGAAATGACGAGGTTGAGTATAACGAAAGCCACCAAAGTTATGTACCAATCAAAATACAATGGGGTTTCTATATAGGGTTTCTGCACTTATCAATTGATCGTTCGTCCCAATATTAAACCATTGCCCCGTATAATGCTCGCCCGTTGCCGCCTTCAATGCGATGGCTTTTTTAAAGAGGTGAGACAATGGAAAAATGCCTTGTGGACAATCGTGAAATAATTCAGGACGATAGATGGCGATGCCGCCAAAATTTAATTTTTTATCTTGTGTATTAGGATCGCTTGGATCCAAAATTTTCCCCGCTTCGATCGCAAAATCGCCTTTAGGGTGATAGTCAGGATTATTCGTTAAAACCAAATGCATTAACCCTTCTGGGTGACTCGGTAATTTATTAAAGGGAAAATCCGTTAAAACATCTGCACTGACCACCAAAAACGGATCGCTTCCTAATAACGGCAAGGCATTTGCAATGCCACCCCCCGTTTCTAAAATAGGATCTTCCGGAGAATATTCAATGTGAATGCCAAATTGTGATCCCGTTCCTAAAAACGCTTTTATTTTATCGCCTAAATGGCCAAGATTAATCACCACCTCAAGAATGCCCATTTTAGCAAACGCTTCTAGGTGATACACAATTAAGGGTTTTCCCTGAACGGTTAATAAAGGTTTGGGGGTGTGATCGGTGAAGGGGCGCATTCGCTCACCCCGTCCTGCTGATAAAATCATGGCCCGCATCTTTAAACGACCGCCTTTTCAGGAAGGGTTGCAAAAAACGCTTCCAGTGCGGCCAATTCTGGATAGCGTTGACAGGTTTCTTGAATATATTTTAACAAAAGCGGAATATCTTTCAGATATCCCGATTTATTGTCACGATGATAAAGTCTCGAAAATATCCCTAAATTCTTTAAATGACGTTGTAATCCTGTCCAATCGAACCACCGCAAAAATTCTTGAGCAGTAATATCGGAACTTAATAAATCCTTTTTAACTGCGGCACTTTGATATTCGGCAACCCAATCCGATACGCGATCCCGCGGCCAAGAAATATAACAATCTTGGAGTAGCGAGACGAGATCATACGTGATTGGGCCCACCATCGCATCCTGAAAATCAATAATGCCGGGATTATTGTTGTCCAAAATCATCAGATTACGAGAATGATAATCGCGGTGAACAAAGACAAAAGGTTGCATTTCAATGGTTTGAAATAAAGGTTCATACAGTTCAATCAATTGTCTCTGAAGTGTATCCGTAACTTCGATACAGTTGTGTGTTTTCAGATACCATTCTTCAAATATTCCTAACTGTCTTTGTAAAAACAATCGATCAAAGACGGGTAAAGTGGTTACCGGACAGGTTTGAAGGTGAATCAATGCTTGAAAGGCATCTTTATACAAGGTGTCCGCAGTCGTTGCATTGAGTTCATGCAAATAAAGCCTATCCCCAAAATCCGATAACAGTAAAAAACCGTGTTCTAACGCTTGTGACAATATTTTCGGAACGGTCAAACCATGAGAATCTAAAGCGAATGCCAGATCGACAAACTGTTTTGGTACTTCAGGGGGAGGTGCATCCATCACCACATAAGGTTTACCTTTGTGTAAAATTCGATAATAGCGCCGAAAACTGGCGTCACCCGCTAGGGGTACGCGCTTAAAATCCGAACTGCTAAGCACTTCTGTAATCCAACGATCCAAAATAAGTTCGCGATCATCCATAAGGGATGCGCCACTCAATTTATTGGCAAGTTCATTTTCCATGTTAGTAACCCTACTTTTAAAATCCTCAAAAATTTGCAGTCACCCTAAAAAATATGCGATGGTGTTAAACAATTCAACTAGTTACTTTGGCAAAATTTCATGAGACAACGAAAAGGACAAATAAAAAAGTATGTTGGTTATTCAACTATAATCATTACAGGCCTTTTATCGTCCTCTGGAACACCATCCGCAGAAACGACCTCAGCGGATCATTATACCTATGATGACTGGGTATGCGCACCTCATTCTGGCTTTTTATGTAATGGGTATTATGAAGAACCCCCACCCCCCTTTGGAAATCAAACTAAAGAATTCTTAGAAAAACAACCCATTTCGGTAACCGCCGAACAAGGTGAATTTACACCCGAAGGCAACACCGTCATGAAAGGGCGCGTGCATCTTACGCATGGTAACCGCCAGTTTTTTTCAGATTCCGCAACCATTCATCGAGACCCTAACAAATCGCAACCGATTGATTACGTCACCGCCGTTGGAAATGTTAAAATTACCGAGCCTGGATTTCGTCTGGACGGTTCTAAAGCAGAAGTGTTTGTGGAAGAAAATCGAGAAGTTATTCAAGATACCCATTATCGCTTATATGATCGTCATGCCAGAGGCGAAGCGAGTACGATTACCGTTCAAGATCCCAAAATGCGGTTAAAGAATGCCAGCTATACCACCTGTAATCCCTTTCAAAATACCTGGAAACTGAAAGCAAAGCGAATCACGCTTAATAAAGAAACCGGGCGCGGCACAGCGCAACATGCACGCTTCTATTTTAAAGATATCCCGGTTTTTTATCTGCCTTACGTCAATTTCCCCATCGATGATCGTCGCCAAACCGGATTACTGTATCCAACATTTGGAATTACCAGTAACTCGGGGGCAGACTTCGCTTTGCCCTTTTACTG
>Ga0207068_1243_pt1 | contig 11712 bp, 12 predicted proteins | sample Alteio_BWMinCont_23_FD_153475 | JGI IMG/M metagenome (GOLD analysis project Ga0207068, IMG submission 153475) | Enriched cells from forest soil in Barre Woods Harvard Forest LTER site, Petersham, Massachusetts, United States -... | ecosystem: Environmental > Terrestrial > Soil > Temperate forest >... | reverse complement strand
CCACCGGTGGTACAAACTCCACCACGCTAAACGGCGCCCGCGGACCAATCAGCGGGTCACTCCAGAATCGCCCGTGGAGAAATATCTCTCCGGGATGCGACTCGTCATAGCACGGCCACTGAATGCCGCCCATTTCTTCCAGGCGTCGGTAACTCATGCCGCCATGCATGGGACTCAAGGTCCGCAACTCGTTCCAAACCGCTTCGGGATCAGGCGTACCCCAGTCATGGCCAAGGCGTCGCGTGAGGTCGAAAATGATATCGAGATCGTCGCGAACGCCGGCAGGAGGGGCTACGGTGCGGCGAACACGCTGCACACGGCGTTCGCTGGAAGTGACAGTGCCTTCGCTTTCAAACGCGCCGGCTGCTGCCGGCAGAACGACGTCAGCCAATTCGGCCGTCTTGGTGTAGAAAAGGTCTTGGACCAGAAGGAATTCCAGTCCGCGCAGGCGCTTCAGCGCCCGATGCCGGTCGGCTTCGGAGTCAGCCGGATTTTCGCCCAACACGTACAGAGTAGTAAGTTGACCGTGCTCCATGGCCTCAAACATATCGCTCAGGTGCCAGCCGCATTTAGGTTGGATCTTTGCGCTCCACGCCTTTTCAAATTTGGCGCGCAATTGGCCGTTCTCGACGTGCTGAAAGCCAGTAAGCCGGTCAGGAATGGCGCCCATATCGCCGCCACCCTGCACATTGTTTTGTCCGCGAAGGGGATTCACCCCACTGCCGTATCGACCCACATGCCCAGTGAGAATCGCCAAGTTGATCAAGGCCACGACGTTGTCCACGGCGTTGTGGTGCTCAGTGATACCCAGCGTCCAGCAGAGCTGGGCCCGAGTAGCGCCGGCATAGGCATGGGCCATTTTGCGGATAGCTTCAGCTGGCACTCCGGTCTCGCGCTCGGCGCGATCTAGTGTGTATTTCTCGACGTGCGCTTTGTAAGCTTCAAATCCGCTGGTGGCGTGCTCAATGAACTTCTCGTTGGCCAACCCCGCGACGATGATCTCGCGCCCCATGGCGTTGGCCAGAGAGATGTCAGACCCCACGTCCAGACCCAACCACACCGTGGCCCAGCGCGCGGAACTGGTACGCCGCGGGTCCACCACATAAAGTTCAGCGCCGTTATGTATGCCCTTTAGCAAATGATGAAAGAAGATCGGGTGCGTTTCCCGAGCGTTTGATCCCCACAACAGGATCACGTTGGTGTCTTCAATCTCGCGATACGAACTCGTCCCACCTCCTGCTCCGAATACCGCCGCCAGACCGGCGACGCTAGGCGCATGTCAAGTCCTGTTGCAGCTATCAATGTTGTTCGTCCCCATAACGCTGCGGACAAATTTTTGTGCCGCGTAGTTCAGCTCGTTGACGGTCTTGGAGCAACTGAACATGCCAAAGTCTCGCGGATCTTTCTTCGCAATTGACTTGTGAAAGGCGGTTGCGACACGGTCCAAGGCCTCATCCCAGGTCGCGGGGCGATGCGCACCGTTCTCACGCACCAGCGGCTGGGTCAAACGCGCTCTCATTGACTTTGGCATAAAACCTCCAACGTTGACGGCGATGAGAATGTTGCCTGCGAATCTAGAGCCGGCCTTGTGAGGCAACCCGCACTAAGCCCCCAGCGTCTCCGTCTATTTGTTATTTGATGCCGCGGGCGTGCTGGCCGGAGCCGTGGGGGCGGCTACGGTGCTCGGAGCCACCGACTGGGTTGCCGCCGGAGGAGTCTGGAAGAGCTTCCGTGCATTCTTCCAAAGCTGCGTAACTCCCCAGGTCCACGGAAGCCCGACAAACAGCCAGGCCAATGCGACCAATACAACAGGCGTTTTCTTGACTTGTCCTTCCATGCGTTGCTCCTTTGGCAGACTTCGGGCCGTGCTTGCTTTGCGGTCAAGCAGCTGCAATCCTCTTTTCTACGTCTTGGGCCTTATACCAATGCGTGGAACTTACGGGTTGCACTGCTGCGTTGGCGAGTAAACCGACAATCAGCAATCCAACCATCACGTAGAGAACGGTTGAGTAAGCATCTGCAAGTGGAACACCCCGGTTCTTCTGATACTCGCGTATGTAATTGACCAGCACGGGACCGCAGACTCCCGCGACTGACCAGGCCGTGAGCAAGCGTCCGTGGATGGCGCCTACCTCCATCGTCCCAAACAAGTCACGCAAGTATGCGGGAATGGTGGCGAAGCCGCCGCCATACATGGTGAGAATCACAGCGGAGATGGCAACGAAGAGCGGAATGCTGTTCAGTCCACTGGCGCCGGCGCGCGGGGCGAGATAATAGAGGATCGCGCCCAGCACAAAGAATACGTAGTAGGTGTTCTTGCGGCCAATGTGATCGGAGACGGAAGACCAGACAAAACGTCCACCCATGTTGAATAAGCTGAGTAGCGCCACAAAGCCGCCAGCAGCGGCAGCTGTAATTCTGCCTTTGAACAATTCCTGGATCATGGGCGAAGCTTGCTCCAAAATTCCGATTCCCGCAGTCACATTCATACACAGCACGACCCAGAGGAACCAGAACTGCGGCGTTGCAAAGGCAGCATTGACCTCAACATTATGCGGGGTAACCAGGGCTCTCGGCTTGGCCGGAGCCACCCATCCTTCGGGCTTCCATCCGGCTTGGGGAACCCGTACCGTGAAAACGCCAAACATCATCGCGACGAAATAGACGGCGCCCATTACAAGGAAGGTCTTTCCCACACCCAGGTCGTGATCGGTCCGGAAGTATGCCATAAGATTGTTTGCCAATGGAGCGCCGATGAGGGCACCTCCGCCAAAGCCCATGATAGCCATACCGGTTGCCATGCCGGGTCGGTCCGGAAACCACCTGATCAAAGTAGAAACGGGAGAGATATAGCCGATTCCAAGACCGATGCCGCCAATCACACCGTAACCAAGATAGATGAGCCAAAGTTGATGGAGCTGTACGCCGAGAGCGGAAACGAAGAAACCGCTGGCAAAACAGACAGCTGACGTGAACATGGCCTTACGCGGTCCCACTCGTTCGAGCCACTTGCCGAAAACGGCGGCTGACAAACCCAGGAAGACAATGGCGATACTGAAGATCCAACCCAGGTCTGTGAATTTCCAATCTGCCAAGTTGGGACTGTCCACGGCTGGGAGAGCTTTGATCCCGCCTCCCGATGTGGATACCTGAATCAGGTAGTTCAACGGTTTCTTGAAGACGCTGAATGCATAGGCCTGGCCGATGGCCAAGTGGATAGCAAGTGCAGCCGGGGGAACAAGCCAGCGGCTGAATCCCGGTTTGGCGACAGAGTGATTACGGTCGAGAAAAGCGAGTGCGGCCATTGCTCATAACCTCATTCGTGAAGTTGGCGCTCTTTTTTCGTGTGCAGCAGACGGCGGCTGCACGTGCGGCCCAGACCCAGAGTTTTTCTGTTTTCCTTCACTGGCACCCTCGCACGCGCCGATCCGTCGCCAGCTGCAGACCTTGCCACACGCTCTGTTTACCGATCATAGAAGAAGCTGGGTCCCTTTACGGGTTACGTTTTTATATCGTTCTCTACGTTCTGTCAATTCAATTTAAATCGCTTCGATTTAAATCGTTTTAGGCTCATTTTTGCTAGACTGCCCGCCATGAAGACCGTAAGGCTCTGTGCAACGGTAGTTTGGTCACTGCTTGTGCCGAATGAGCCTTCAAGACGTGTTCCTTAGCCGGACCTGAAAACTACCTCTCCTGCTCCATCGAGACCAAATCGGAGGTTGTTGTGCCTATCTGCGTTCTCGGAAATGTCATTGGCGAAATCGATGTCGACAGCCATCAACGTGCTGCTTTCACAGAGACTGATCGGATCTTCCGGGAAGAACCGGCCCGCATTCTCGGCGGCTATGTCGAAGAACACCAAGAAGCGCCGCCTGCCCCCAATCAGGGATCAAAGCCATCCACGTTGTGACTGGATTTTCCTGTAGCCGTGCTTCATGGCAGCTCGCCGAAAAAGTTTGTGACTGAGATTGCCGGTCGTCCTGCCACGGTTCATGCTAGCCTTGGTCGGGTCGGTAATGCTTTGAAAACGCGGATTGGATCGCATCAATGAGGCGAGAGAAAATATGACAAACAGCTTTGGTAAAGATATTCTGATTCAAGCGCAAGATCCAAAGAAGACGGCACTCTTCTACGTCACGCATCTACGATTCGAGATCACGGACGAAAAGCCGGACTTAATCAGCCTCCGCGGCGAGCATATCAACCTATTCATCGAGCGAGGTCCAACTCTGGGGCCGGTTCTGGAAGTGACGGTCGACAGCGTCGAAGAAGCCAAGCTCCGGCTCGTAAAGAGCGGTTGTGAAGTCATCAAAGATGAGCCGGATTTTCCACGATGCTACATCAAGGATCCGTTCGGCTTGGTTTACAACCTTACGAGGTAAAGAGCGCAGCTCAAGGCCCGATAACACAAGAGATGGCTCCCACACCGGCGGTACTCCTTCAAACTGAACGGAAAGGACTCAGGCAATCGCGCTTCTTCCGATTGATTCATGACCGAACAGATTACAACATTTTGGGCAGGTAAAAGGATCCTGTGGAATGTAGAATGATCGGTGGGAGCGAGGCTGTTGTGCAGAACCAGATCGAGGTGTCGCCATGAATCGTAACGTCAAGATTTCTCCACTGGCCGGCAAGATTGCAGTTTTGATAGCGAGCCTCGTACTTGTTGGTACAGTGGTCTGGAACCGGGCCAGCGCTGCCGGTGGCAGTCCTGTCCTTCCGAATCCTGTAGTTGATGCTCCGTTAGCGGGGAATGCAAGCGAACAAACCGCCGTAGTTTCCGGGGGTTGCTTCTGGGGAATCCAAGCCGTTTTCCAGCACGTGAAAGGCGTTAAGAATGCCACCTCCGGGTATTCCGGAGGCTCGGCGGCCACGGCCGAGTATGAAGTGGTGAGCACTGGAGAAACTGGGCACGCCGAATCCGTGAAGATTAGTTTTGACCCAACGCAAATCTCCTACGGCAAACTTCTCAAGGTGTTCTTCTCCGTCGCGCACGACCCCACGCAACTCAATCGCCAGGGGCCGGACACTGGCAGCCAGTATCGCTCGGTAATTTTTTACGCCAATGAGGAACAAAAGCAGATTGCGGAGGCGTACATCTCCCAACTCGAGCAAGCAAAATCGTTTCCTCGCCCGATTGTGACGCAGGTGGTTCCGCTGAAAGCGTTTTACGCCGCTGAAGCCTATCATCAAAATTACGCCACGCTTCATCCTGACAACCCCTACATAGCGATCAATGACGCGCCTAAAGTTGAGCATCTCCGCCAGCAGTTTCCTGATCTCTATAAGGAGTAGGCGAAACAAGAGACGGACGCGAGATCACCACGGGTAGCGTTGTAACGTTTTCCCATTTTCAACCACTATCTATTGATACCGAACACTAAGGTTCGGCATCAGCTATGACTCGGCTAGAGAGATCTCATCTTAAGTAGAAAGGACTTTGCTCTTAATGATAGCCGTTTGTGGCAGTGAGTGCTTATGATGCCACCGCAGAAGCGAGTTGTAGAAGCGCTCCAGATCCAGGTGTAGGCGATCAACATTCCCAAGGAGGTTCCATGAAAGGAATATTCGAGAAGCACTTCGCAGCCTTGATTGCCCACCGGGGCACAGTTGCGAAGTTGAGCTTGATTGCCGTGCTAGCGGCAATCAGCGCGACGTGGCTGGCGGCTGCGAGCGGCCAGACGACCAAACAGGCGCCCAAACCGGCCGAGACACGCCCTAAACCGGCCGAGACACGCATGCCGACGAAGGATGAGCTGGAGACATGGCGCAGGACGATTGTCCACACTCCACGCGAGAAGGCGACTGCTTGCTATCACGCAAGCTACCCCGAAGTGGTATGGCACGAGGTTGCTTGTAAGTCGATCAAGCAAAAGGCAAGTCTGCCCAGGGTGCCGAAGGGTGTGCGTAAGGATCAGGTTGGCGGTAACAGTGGAGCCGACTTCTCCGCCACCACGACGAATAACATCACCGAGGCGGAGGGTGCGTTCGACACTGTAACGACCTCCGGTTCCAGTAACCCCACATCGTATACGTTGCAAACGAACACGGCTCCATTTAATACGAGTACGTGCACGGGTTCGACGGCCACCGGAGTCGCGACTCAGCCTGGGTGCCAGGGATGGGAGCAATTTGTCTACAGCACGGACAACGGTGGTGAAGTCTATATCCAGTATTGGCTGTTGGGGTGGGCTCCCACTGGCGCCACATGCAAAGCGCCAGTAAGCCCGGAATGCGACGGTTCTAGTGCGTTTACCGACGGATGGTGCCCGTTCACCGGCAGCGATTCTATGGGAAACACGTGGACAGATTGCGTCATTAACGGTCCGACGAACTTAGGGATCGGAACGGTTGCTGTTGCTTCTCTCAATGATATCTCCCTCAGTTCATTTCCCGCTGACGCAAGCAATCCATCGGACAATGCAATTGCGACGATTTCAGGCGGTGCAAACCATGTCTCAGGCGCCAATGTGTTCCCTGACCTCTCCACGAACTGGACTGAAGTTGAATTCAACATCTTCGGAGATGGTGGCGGCTCGGAGGCGTTCTTTGACCCGAACACCACGATTGAAGTGCGCACAAGCGTTGCCAGCGATACGAGCCTCGGCCCAGGCTGTTTGTTCCAAAGCTTCACCGGCGAATCGAACAACCTGACGCTGGTTGGCACAATGTCAAACCCGCCTAAGGGGAGTCTCCCGTCGCTGGTCTTCACGGAAACCAATGTGGGCAGCCCGACTACAGCGCCATGCAGCAGCGCCATCAGCCTGGGCGATACGCACATCCATCCTTTCAACGGGCAAACAGAGTATGACTTCCAAGCCTTTGGCGACTTCCTGCTGGCAGAAGCGGGCCCGAACTTCATGGTCCACACGCGGCAGGTTCCAGGACCTCCCGGATATCCCGGCACAGCAACCAATACAGCCGTTGCTGTGATGATGGGGCGGACGCGTGTTGCGGTCTACTTGCAGCCCGCCCGGCTGGTGATTGACGGCAAGACGAACAATCTGGCCGACGGCAAGACGATTGTGCTGCCGACGGGTGTTCAGGTGACGCTTAAGGGCACGGAGTATTTCATCAGCGATGATAGCGGCAATACGGTGATCGCCAACCTGGTCAAGAACGGAGCCGAGGCGCTGTGGATGAACGTCACCGTGAATCTGGGCCGTTCGCCGGACTCTCGAGTCCGCGGGCTGTTGGGCAATCCGATTGACAGGATTGACGAGGTCAAGACCGCCAACGGTGTTACGCTCAAGGTACCGGTGGACGTGAAGGATCTCTATGGACAATTCGCCGATAGTTGGCGTGTGGATCCAGCCAAGTCGCTCTTCGTCGAACTGCCTCCAGCGAGAATCGGAGCTCCGGAAAAGCCATTGACTGCCCAGGATCTTGCCCCTGCGGACAAGGCGCACGCCACCGCGGTGTGCAAGGCTGCCGGCATCAGGAATGCAGCCCTGCTCGATGACTGCATACTCGACACCACGGTGCTCAAGGACGATGCGGCGGTGAAGATCTTCACCAAGGTCGCCCCGCCTAGGCTGGTGATCAAGCCGGTCTTGCACTTAGCACCCCAGGTAAACCAGAAGTAAGTACGCATGTGTGGAGCATTCGCCAAATATTGATTGATGAAGGCTAGTCCGCTCGTCATGGTATTTAGCTCCTTTCTTTGCTGCCCAGAATGTTCCTGCCTCTTCACTGGCGCTCTGCGAGGCAGGCATTCAAGCAAAGAAAGGGGCGTCGGCGCAAAAGAGACCAAAGACCCGCGAAGGGTAGCGGCGCGGTGACAACATGCTTTACATCTTTCTTTACATCTTTTCCCGAAGCCGCGCTACAGCGTAACAGTCTTACCGGTTCTCGCCGCCTCATAGATCGCCGTCATGATCTTCAAGTCGCGCAGGCCCTCTTCGCCGGGTGTAAGCGGGTTTGTGTTCTGCATCACGCATTGAGACATATGGTCCATCTCCGAAGCAAATTGGTCTCGGTCTCCAAGAAAAGGCTCTTCAATCTTATTGCCGCGGTTTACCCTCATGCGCAAACCGCTATAAGACAACCCAGGATCCAACTCAAACCAACCTTTGGTCGCCAGCGCATGGAACTGAGACCGGTATGCGCAGCCATAACTTGATGTGCAGTTGGCGAGCACGCCGCTGGGGAAACGCAGTTGGAAGTTGATGTTTTCTTCCACCTCTCTGAAACGCGGATCTCCCGGAGTGCTGTACGACATGGCGTTGATCTCCATGGGTTCTTCACCGGAGATGTAACGCGCCGCCTGCAAAGCGTAGATGCCGATATCCATCAGGGAACCGCCGCCAGCCATGTCTTTTTTGAGACGCCATTGGTTCGGATCACCAATGTTGAAACCGCCGCTGGTTTGAATGATCTTGACGGGCCCGAGTTCCTGCTCGCGCGCCATACGGATCATTTCCTGGGTGAAGGGTTCGTAACGAAGGCGGTATGCGACCATCAGCTTTCGGTCTGCTTTGCGCGCGGCATCGATCATGGATTGGCATTCCGCAGGCGTATTGGCCATGGGTTTTTCTGATAGGACATGCTTGCCGGCCTGGAGTCCGCGAATGGTGTATTCAGGATGCATGCTATTGGGCAGGACAATATAGATGACGTCCACTTCAGGATTGTCTTTGATGGAGTCATAGTTCTCGTAGTTATAGATGTTCTTCGGATTGACGCCGTAGCGCAGCGCCAGTTTGTTGGCCTTGTCGGGATGACCGCTCACCAACGCCACCACTTTGGATTTTTCGCACTGAGCGAAAGCAGGCAGGATCTGGTGGATGGCCAGGTTGCCAAGGCCAACGATGGCCCATGCCAGTTTCTTGCCGGGCGGCTCAGGAACAATGAGCTGCGGTTGTTGTGCCGCCGCATCCCTCAACAGCGCCGCGGCAACATTCGTTGCCACCAGACCCTGGCCGACCTTGGCAATGAACCCACGGCGGGTGATCTCTTTTCCGGGTGAATCGGGCATGACTGCACCTCCATTAATTCGAATTTCGCTGCTTTGTCGTACTCCCGCTGCCGGGCAAGCTCCCTTTTTGCGTCTACGAGTTTAGCTCACGAACGGGAGGGGGAAGTTCCCGATGTGACCGTACTCAAGTCAATTCTTTGCCCCTGCGATGGGATAGCCCTGCCATACATATTCCAGAGCCTCGGGCAGGGTTTGTTGTTTCACGGCGCGGTCGGTGTGCCCGGCGTTACGGGCAAAAATAAATTGGTAGTGATAGCCTTTGGCAGCCAGCACCTTGGCCATGTTCTCATTGGCGGCGACCCAATCGTGCATATGGTCGCTCATGATATTCGGATTGAACAGGTCTCTGTCGCCCACCTCCATCCAGATTCGCAGCGGCTTGGCCGGACTGTTCGGGATGAGGTGTTCATGAAATTCCCACGCGCCATGGGGGGTCTGCGGGTTATAGGGCCACTGCTGGTTCACGTAAGTTCCCGAATAGGTAAGAACACGGTGGTATAGCTCAGGGTGATACCATGCCATGATCAATGCGCACGAGCCGCCGGAACTGCCGCCCATCGTCGCCCGGCCTTCGGGGTCCTTGGTCAATTTCACGTGGTACTGCGCCTCCACGAGAGGCAGCACTTCTTTCTCTACAAACTCTGCATAGAGGCCTGACATAGTGTCATATTCCAGGCCGCGTTCGCTGCCTTGGGCGTCGCCCCCGCCATTGCTTACGGAGACGGCGATCATCACAGGCACCCGGTGCTGGGCTATCAGATTATCCAAGACCGTGAACAACCCCTGGTCGGGTCCGTCCGACCCGACAATGAACGGAGCGACAGCGCCTTGGACGTATTGTTTGGGGACGTAAACCGCCACTCGGCGGGTGTAGGGAGCGGAGTGGCTGGTGGTCACCACTAGCTTGCCGGGATCGGCGGGATCTACCGTACCAAAAGTATTGGCCTCCCGTGCGATACCGGGGTAAATTTTGCTCTCAGCCGAATTCATGGTGAACTCAAACACCGTTCCTTGCGGCACGCCTTCCTGCGTGGATGTTTCTTGTGCCCGGTTGTGAGTGTCGCCAATGATAAAGTTTCCGTCGGCATTCGCCGGAGCATTGGCGCCATCGGGTAACTCCCTGGCCGTGACATAACCAGGAGAGTTGGGATCGCGGGTGGGCGGCGTTGGGCGCGCTGGGTGTGGCGCTGCCGGCGGCGCCTGGGCCATTGCCACGCCAGCCATCAGGCTGATCAAGAACGCGATGCTCAGAAGACGCAGCATTGGAACTCCTTTTGGTTTCAGGGCCGTCAGGAAATTCGAGTTTTTCGCAGTGACAGTATACCCTCGGCTCCCACCCACTGCTGGATGATAAAAACAACCAGCGTCGCTTTGCTCCGATCCTGGACCACTTCACCGGAATACGCAGTTGAGACGCGGACGGGGCGGGAATCATGCGTAAGCGTGAATGTGGCTCCACAGCATTGAGACAACAAATTGTTCGGAGGAGAAGCGACTTCTTGTGGCGATGATTTCTTTACCTTACTGGAGAGGCTTGATGGACTGCCGTATCCAGGCGAGGATTTGGGCAAAACGGAGTTCGTGCCGATCCATCGAACCGTTGATGAACTCGTGTCCGATCAAGCTTTCGACTTCGATGTAGGAGCCGTTGCGTCGCAAGAAGACATCCGTAGCTGTGAAAGCGATCCGTTTGTTGCCGTCGAGGAAGCAGTGGTTGTTGCCGAGTGACTCCATCAGTGCGGCTGCTTCTTCCTCGATGGAGTTGTAATAGCCAGTTTGCGGACGAAAAACGGCGGCCTCAACCGCACCCTTGTCGCGAACGCCTTGGAGTCCGCCGAATCTTTCGATCAACAGAAAGTGCATTTGGTACACTTCTGCCACGGATAGATACTTCCTCATTTACTTGGCGAGCCGCTCTAACAAGTCACGATTCCGTTCCACCGACTGCTCGAAGGCATCCATCACCTCCGGGCGAACCAAGTGCTGGGACGGAACCACGTTGTGCAGATAGTGTGCCAGTGCCTGTTCGAGCACGTAGCGTTGCGACTGCCCGTTTGCTTTGGCAACTCTGACAAATTCCTCGTAGAGCGCGGCATCAATCTCAGGAGCGAACTTCTTGGTCATTGGTGCTGGCAAGGGCTTATCTCCGATCTGCTTCCATTCTATGCCTCTTCCATGAAAAATCAAGATATATCTAGATAATACAAGATATCGCTCTGGCTGCTCCGCAAAACCTCTCGGGTGACCAGGCCGGTTCGGTTGCGCCGAGTCAGGGTCGGTGGCCACCCTGGTGGCCGGTTTTGCCGGGACGGAGTCGGTGGCCACCTCGGTGGCCGGTTTTGCCAGCCGTCCGCCCGGTAGCCGAACCGCTATTCCGGCAGACTTCAAGTAGACGCTGGCGGTCTCGCGCCGGACCCCAGTCGCTTGCTCTTTTAAAAAATGTCAGGATCGCATTCCACCCCTCCAGCTTTATAGCCTTTTGGAAGAAAGGGCAAATGGATGGGTGCGCAGTGCGTATCAAGTATATTGTGCAACTTGGGAGCAACAGCGCCGAGAGAAATCGCGGGATTTCTGCGTCGCCGTTTTCCAGTTACCCCATCCAGCAATAGTATCCCCAAGAATGCGACTAAAATCGCCCCAGCAAAACCTTGTGTCCCGTCCTTCTTCATAAATACGAAGCCTGCAAGAATCACACCCAGAATTGCAGCTGCGATCATTGCCCAAAACGCTATCCG
>Ga0207068_1268_pt1 | contig 11842 bp, 12 predicted proteins | sample Alteio_BWMinCont_23_FD_153475 | JGI IMG/M metagenome (GOLD analysis project Ga0207068, IMG submission 153475) | Enriched cells from forest soil in Barre Woods Harvard Forest LTER site, Petersham, Massachusetts, United States -... | ecosystem: Environmental > Terrestrial > Soil > Temperate forest >... | reverse complement strand
GGTTCTCCCAACCAGACCTCACAAATGCATCAGATCTCATCCTTCCTGTCGGATGAATATGACTGCTATTTCAGCCAGGTTTTTGCCAATCATTTTATGATCCGGACGACCGTTAAACTTGGCCTGTTAAATCATACTGTTTTGGCCGGTGAATTTAAATTAAAAGCTGACCATTATCTGCAAAAAAATAATTTAAAAAACGATTATGGTGCCGCCACCTATAATAATCGGTATGATTTGGTTGTCGCCTGTACTGATATGATTGTGCCCAAAGTTTTCAGAGGCGTTAAGACCATCTGGGTGCAGGAAGGCATGATTGATGAGCTGACGGTTGTGGCAAGGATCACTAAGTTTTTTAAGCTTCCCCGTTATCTCGCCCTAGGAACCTCTTTAAACGGCTCTTCCAATCTCTGTGATATATACTGCGCCGCTTCGGAAGGATATAAAAAACATATTAGTCGCATGGGCACTGAGGCCTCCAAGATTGTCGTGACCGGGATTCCCAATTTCGATCACCTTGCTGAGAACCGCAATAATGATTTCCCGCATAAAGATTTTGTCCTTGTGGCGACTTCCGACATCCGGGAATGTTTCCGCTATGATAACCGCCCTGCCTTTATTAGGGATGCCGTTAAAATTGCCAATGGCAGAAAACTGATCTTCAAGCTTCATCCGAATGAGAAGATGGACAGGGCCGTTCAGGAGATCCGCGATAATGCCCCTTCCGACACCCTGATTCTTACGGAAGGGAATATCAATCACATGATAGCCAATTGCAGTGAGCTGATCACCCAATTCTCAACGGTAGTGTATGTGGGCATTATCCTGGGTAAGAAAGTTCATTCCTATTTTGATCTTGCTGAACTGAACCGGCTCGTGCCGATTCAGACCGAAGGAAATTCTGCCCGGATGATTGCCGATATTTGCAAAGGATATGTAGAGTTCAAAGGCGACGGCAGTGCTTATTTAAAGCAGCATTCTTCTCTTAACACTTTCTCGCTTGCAACGGCCAGTTAAGATCCTTACTCTGATTCAGGCACGTACAGGCTCCAGCCGTCTGCCTGGCAAGATCCTTCTTCCCCTCGTTTCAAAACCATTGCTGGTTCGAATGGCAGAAAGGGTCGGGCTTTCCCGTCTCTGTGGAACCATTGTTATTGCAACCACCACCGACAGCACCGATAACTCCGTCGAGGAACTGTGTGTTGCAAATAAATTGATTTGTTTCCGGGGCCACCCCAGCGATTTGCTGGATCGTCATTATCAGGCTGCCAAATTTTTCCAGGCCGATATCATCTTAAAAATTCCTTCCGACTGCCCACTCATAGACCCTGCTATTATTGATAAGGGAATTCAATTCTTTCTCGATCACCGCAACGAATTTGATTACGTAAGCAACCTCCACCCTGCTTCCTATCCCGATGGTAATGATGTGGAAATAATGACCTTCCCTGCACTGGAAAAAGCCTGGAAAGAGGCCAAACGGGAACTAGAGAGGGAACATACCACTCCTTATCTCTGGGAAAATCCCGACCAATTCAGGATAGGCAACTTTTCCTGGGAAACAGGAAAGGACTATTCCATGTCGCACAGATGGACCATTGATTATATGGAAGATTACCGTTTCATTGAACGTATTTACACCGAACTTTACCCGATAAATCCAAATTTTGGCATCAACGATATCCTGGCCCTCGTAGATAGACACTCCGATATATTCCAGATCAATAGCCGGTATGCAGGCGTTAACTGGTACCGCAACCATCTGGACGAATTGAAAACAATCAGGCCAGAACAAACCAAAGAAGCTTAAAATGAAAGAGGAAAAAAGAAAACAGCTGGAACAAAGAGCCCTTAAGGTAAGGAAACATATCATCAATCTGAGTACTGATGGAGGCTGCTTTACCGGCGCATCACTCTCTTGTGCAGATCTCCTGGTCTATCTCTATTCCGACTTCCTGAACCTCCACAAAGATAACCTTACCTCTCCCGAACGTGATTATCTGTTCCTGTCTAAAGGACATGATGTCCCGGCACTTTATGGCACCTTTGCGGAGCTTGGGCTGATGGATAAAGGTCGACTGAAAAATCATTTACAGACCAATGACTCGATATACTGGCATCCCAACAGGAATGTTCCCGGTGTAGAGTTTCATTCCGGCTCGCTGGGGCATCTCCCATCTGTAGCCATGGGTGTGGCCTTTGATTGTAGAATGAGAAAGCAGGACAATAAGGTCATGGTGGTGACCGGTGACGGAGAACTTAATGAAGGAACAGTCTGGGAAGCTGTGCTTGTAGCCTGCGCACACAAGCTTAACAACCTTACATTTGTAATAGACCGGAATCAGTTTCAGGCTAATGTGGCAACAGAAGACCTCATCCCCCTTGAGCCGCTTGCCGATAAGTTTGAAGCCTTTGGTTGCATGGTGAAAAGAATAAACGGACATGATTTCGTTCAGCTTGAGGAAGCATTCAGGGCTCTCCCATTCTCCGCCGATAAACCAAGTGTTATCATTGCCGATACCGTTCGCGGAAAAGGACTACCAAGTATTGAAGCACGTGCCGACCGCTGGTTCTGTAATTTCAACAAAGAGGAAATAAAAAGCCTTTTGAAAGAACTGCACGGCGCAGAGCAAACCAACATAGAATCCGAAACACTTATAGTCAGATAAATCATGAGCTACGAAGAATTATTAAGAGATACTGCGCTGGCCGATGAACGCTATGTGGTGATGACCGCAGAGAACAGAGCCCTGGTAAGAAACATGCCGGCTACATTGAAAGAGCGCTTTATTGATACAGGCATTACCGAACAAACCATGATCGGAGTTGCTGCAGGATTAGCACTGCGTGGAAGGATTCCTGTGGTTCATGCCCTCGCTTCTTTCCTTACCATGCGTGCCTTTGAATTTATCAGGACCGACCTCGGCATTCCGAACCTTCCTGTAAAGCTAAGCAGCTGGATCCCTGGTTTTCTTTCTGATGGAAACGGACCTACACACCAGGCTATTGAAGATATCTCCATCATGAGAGGAATACCCGGGATGCAAGTTTTTGCTCCTGCCGATGAACAGGATTTGCTGGGTGCTCTTCCGAAAATATGGTCTTCTCCCCATCCGGCCTATGTGAGGATTAATATCCGAAAAACTGATTTCAAGCATAATCCAGTTTTCGAAATTGGAAAGGCCGAAGTAGTTGCCACAGGAACGGATGTCACCCTCCTCGTCTACGGAATGCTTTTCGAAGAAACACTGAAAACAAAAACAATTCTTGAAAAAGAAGGACTGTCAGTAGGACTTATCAATATGCGTTCCTTAAAACCGCTGGATGAAAAGGCGATACTGGATGCGGCCAAAAATTCCCGTCTCCTGGTCACCATCGAAGATCATTTTCTTACCGGGGGACTTTATACCATGGTGGCAGAAACATTCTTACGTCATCAAACCACAGCACCTGTTCTTCCCATAGCGCTTCATGAAAAATGGTTTAAGCCAGCCCTTCTGCCTGAAGTCCTGAAATTTGAAGGGTTTACTGGAGAAAAAATAGCGCATAACATTATCACAGAATTAGAAAAGAAAACTCTTACCAAAGCATAAAACATGAAAAACAAAATCGAATTCAATTCAAACTATCCTGACATCACTCATTCCGATGAACTCTACGCACGGGCTGCTAAAATCATGCACCCGGTGACGCAGACCCTTGCTAAAGGACCTGGGCAGTTTATGAAAGGGGTGGCTCCTAAATATCTCAAAAGAGGAAAGGATGCGCATGTATGGGATGTAGATGGAAACGAATTTATTGATTACAACATGGGTATCGGCCCCATCTCTCTTGGATATTGTTACGACAAGGTAGATCAAGCCATCATCAGCCAGCTGAAAGACGGTATCACCTTTTCCCTGATGCATGAAATGGAAGTAGAGCTTGCCGAACTCGTCCACAGCATTATTCCGAATGCGGAATCAATCCGGATCAGCAAAACAGGTGCAGATGTATGCAGCGCTGCAGTGCGGATATCGAGAGCTTTTACCGGACGTTCAAAAGTTCTTTGTTGCGGATATCACGGATGGCATGATTGGTACATAGGGATCACAAGCCGCGATAAGGGAATCCCTTCGGATGTGAAAGACCTCACCCATACCTTTGATTATAACAATATTGATTCTCTGATCAGTTCCCTCGACAGCGATACCGCCTGCGTGATCCTGGAACCCTTTATCTTCGAAGCTCCTAAAGATGATTTTCTCCAGAAAGTTCAGGATGCTTGTAAGAAAAATGGAACACTACTTATTTTTGATGAGATGTGGACCGGCTTCCGGGTTGCTCTGGGTGGCGCCCAGGAGTATTTCGGCATAAAACCGGATCTGGCTGTTTATTCAAAAGCCTTTGCTAATGGAATGCCTATTTCCCTCCTCACCGGACGTAAAGATGTGATGCAGCTTTTCGAGAAAGAGGTGTTCTTCTTCACCACCTTTGGAGGCGAGGCTCTTTCCATGGCTGCTGCCATAGCCACCATTACCGAAATGAAAGAGAAAAATGTTTCAGCTGCACTTGATAAAAAAGGAGCCTTGCTGAAAGATGGATATAATAAGATAGCTGAAGAGCTGGGAATTGCATCCTATACCAAATGTTCAGGTTATAACTGCAGGACCATCGTTACCTTCGATGCCTCCGCAGGGGATCCACTCCTTCTGAAAAGTTTTGTACAACAAGAGATGATCAAGCGGGGAATACTGTGGGCCGGTTTTCATAATATGTGTTTTACGCATAGCAATGAAGATATTTCTTATACTCTCAAAGCATACCGGGAAGTACTCGGCCTGCTTAACGATGTGGTGAAAGCAAACAAGGTAGCTGAGTCTTTAAAAGGTGAGCCCCTCGAAATGGTTTTCCGTAAAGTGAGCAATTACAATATCAAACCTAAGCAGGCTGCTGTAAAAGGATAAGTTATGATGGATCTTTTTTCTCTGAAGAATAAAACCGCAATTGTTACGGGTGCCTGCGGGCTGCTCGGGGCAAAGCATGCAGAAGCACTGGCTGCTGCTGGAGCCAATGTGGTGGTCTGTGATATTCAGGAAAAAGCTTGCAAAGAAAAAGCCGACTCCCTCGGTGGAAATCACCTCGGCTTATCGGCTGATGTAACCAATCCGGAATCTCTCAAAAGTGCGAGAGACCTCATTCTCTCCAGATACAAACACATTGATATCCTTGTAAACAATGCAGCCATCAATGATATGTTTGAAAATCCGTTGCTAGCCGGCAAGCAAAGTATGTTTGAAAACTACCCTCTGGATATGTGGGAAAAATCCTGGCAGGTAAATGTAACCGGGGTCTTCCTCTGTTCCCAAGTTTTTGGAACACCTATGGCAGAGCAAGGCTCAGGAAGCATCATCAATATTGCTTCGACCTATGGAATAGTAGGCCCGGATCAAAGTATTTACAAGGACAAAAACGGAAAACACTCTTTTTATAAATCCCCTTCATACCCTGCTACGAAAGGTGCTATCATTAATTTTACAAGATACCTCGCGGCTTATTGGGGTTCGAAAGGAGTAAGAGTGAATACGCTTTCTCCGGGTGGTGTGGAGAATAACCAGGACGAACACTTTGTAAAAAATTATACCGACAAAACCCTGCTGGGCCGCATGGCATCTCCTTCGGACTATAAAGGGGCGTTGATATTTCTGGCTTCCGGTGCCTCTTCTTATATGACCGGAGCAAATCTGGTAGTGGATGGAGGATGGACTGCAATCTAACATGATTATGAATTTAACAGATGCAAGTGCCCGTGCCAGGAGAATTAAACTCCTCCTCACCGATTGTGATGGTGTGCTAACCGATACCGGTGTTTATTATGGTGCAGAAGGTGAAGTGCTTAAACGATTCTCTATTCGGGATGGTATGGGTGTTGAACGCCTGTTAAAGATCTGTAATGTGGAGACCGGTATTATAACCGGTGAAATATCACCTTCTGTTGCAAAGCGGGCAGAGAAACTGAATATCACCGAATTGCACCTCGGTGTAAAAAATAAAACAGAAAGACTTGAAGCAATACTGAGCCGAAAGAATCTCAAACCAGAAGAAATTGCCTACATTGGAGATGATGTAAACGACCTTGAAGTGCTTCGTGTGGTTGGCCTGGCAGCGTGCCCGGCAGATGCAATGGACCTGATCCAGCATGCCATTCATTTCAAGTGCACAAATAGTGGTGGCAATGGATGTTTCCGGGAAGTTGCCGAATTTATTATTCACAGTAAAAATAAAACTTAAACTAAAGAAGCGATGAGACTCATTAACATTGGAAAAAACAAAAAGATCGGTGATGGACAACCATCATACGTGATCGCTGAAATTGGTATTAATCACAATGGTTCATTAGATATTGCAAAAAAACTCATTGACGCTGCTGCTGAATGTCATTGCGATGCGGTGAAATTTCAAAAAAGAACTCCCGAACTATGTGTCCCGAAAGATCAATGGAGCATCATGCGTGACACTCCATGGGGGCAAATGAGTTATATTGATTACAAACGTAAAACCGAATTCGGGCTTGAAGAGTATACAGAGATTGATAAATACTGTCGTGAAAAAGGAATTGCCTGGTTTGCCTCTTGCTGGGATGAACCATCAGTTGACTTTATCGAACAGTTTAATCCAGTGCTTTACAAATTGGCTTCTGCCTCATTAACAGACATCTCTCTGATCAGGAAAACAAAAGCTACCGGGAAGCCATTGATCCTTTCCACCGGAATGTCGACCATAAATGAAATAGTAGATGCTGTGAAAGCTATTGGAACCGATAATCTGCTCATTGCCCATTCCACCTCTTCATACCCCTGTCCTCCGGAAGAGCTAAACCTACGCATGATCAACACCCTTCAGGAAATGTACCCCAATACCCCGATAGGTTATTCAGGACATGAAACAGGACTCGCCACTACGGTGGTGGCTGTAGCTATTGGAGCTTGTTTTGTAGAACGCCACTTCACCCTCGATAGAGCTATGTGGGGTTCCGATCATGCCGCTTCAGTAGAGGTGCCTGGAATGGCTAAAATGGTAAGGGATATACGCTCTGCCGAAGTTGCACTGGGTGATGGAGTTAAGAAAGTCTACGATAGCGAACTTGGGCCACTCAAAAGGTTACGTAAGTTTCCGCTGCCACATATGAATGGAAAATAGTTTGTCAGAAAGCACTGTTGTATTTATTACTTCCTCCATTCTGCTTTTCAGCATGGGGTTGTTTATTTTCCTGGAGCGTAAATTTCCTTACCGCCCCGGTTCTCCTTTTCTCCGGGAGGGAATCTGGATTGACTTTTTCTGGTACTCTATCGTGCAAAACTTTGTCCTGAAAATTGTCATCTTTGATTTTATTATTCAACCCATTAACGACGCATGGGGCATTCCGGGGATTCAAATCGTAAAAGCCTGGCCCGTACTTGGCCAGGTTTTATTCTTTCTGGTGATTCACGATTTCTACATTTATTGGTTTCATCGCTGGCAGCATAATTCCAAAATTCTCTGGCGGACTCATGAAGCACACCATTCGGCCACCTTTGTCGACTGGATTGCCGGTTCTCGCTCTCACGCACTTGAAATTATCATTAACCAGACCATAGAATTTGCACCTATGATTATACTGGGGGTTAATCCAATCGTTATTCCTATCAAAGGTTGCATCGACGGAGTTTGGGGGATGTATATTCATTCAAACATCAATGTGAAATCAGGCAGGCTGCAGTATTTCATAAATGGCCCTGAAATGCACCAGTGGCACCATGCCGATCAGAAAGATGTATTCTTTGCTAACTACTCCACCAAGTTCGCCATATGGGACTGGCTTTTCGGAACCGCTTATCTTCCGGATATTAAACCCATAAAATATGGTCTTCCCTATACTTATCCAACTGATTATTTTCTTCAATTTATAAGTTTGTTCATTCGTCTGGATGAAACCAAATTGCGCAAAAACAAACATATTCGTCGTTATCTGGGATTACGGCGCACATTCCTGAACACTTTAAAACCGGATTCTAACCGTGCTTCTGCCCCCCCTGCTAACAGTCAGAACAAAAAGAAAGAATCAATCCTATGATAGCCTGGATTTATCTCCTTATCGCATCCACCTGCGAAATATGTTGGATCTACAGCCTTAAGAATTTTCAGTTTAAAAAACTTCTGGAATTCAAATTTTCTCTTCTCTTTACGGATAAGGCAAATTTTATGCTCCTTGTACCAGGGCTGGGCTATATCATTTTTGGTGTTGGAAATATAATTTGTTTCTCAAAAGCAATGAAGTCTATCCCTCCATCAGTAGCTTTTGCGGTATGGATGGCGGCTGCGCTCATAGGAGTGAAACTGGTAGAAGTAATCATGTTGAAAGAACCCGTCTCCATGGTTCAGTTGGTATTTATTATCTTTATCCTCATTGGAATTATCGGACTAAAAGTCTATAACTAGTCTTCTCCTTCACTCAATATGTTTCAGAAATTCAGTGTCTCTGGTTCTCCTGCAAGCTTTCGTCCTTTGAGTATGCTACTTCTCCAGCCATTTGTAAATTCAAGTCGCTCAACGGAAGTATCCTCTTTGAATTTCAACCCGCCTTCCTTGTGCAGGAGGTATTGGTCATAAGCAGCAGGCATAGCATCCGCAATTTTATTCCACTTATAATGGTTTCTTGCCTCAAGCAATGAAAATCTATAATCAGAATTGGAGCGAACAGGAATCTTCTCCCTTACTTTCTGAAGCTCTATTCCCAGCCAATCAATTTCATACGGAAACTTTTCCCAATCCTCTCCCTCCCGCTCTCCCATCTGCTTTTTGTAGGCTTTATAGTACTTCTTAGTCAGCACATCCTCAAAGGTCCTGACCAGATACCTTTCTCCTTCTCCATAAGTTGAAAGAAAGGGCCTGTTATCTTTTACTGGCTGAACCACCGGAGGCTCACTTTCCTTGTTCCGAACATAATCGTCGTGTGACAAGCGGAGGTAAACCTCCTCTTTCTCCCCTCGAAGATCCGGAAGGCTCATATAGACGGCAGAACCCCGGAGGCCATTATAGAAATCATACCATGCCGGAAAGTTTCTCTCCATGTCGTCTGATTCTTCATAGGCTTCTTTGATATCCTGGTAATCCTGCCAGTGACTCATAAAAGGCTGCTCCTCTTCAAAATTACCAGAGCGGAGATATTGCTGATAGAGGTCAATGTCTTCCGGGGAAACAGGATCCAGAAACGGACAATTCATAACTCTCAGTTCCCAATACCTAAAGTCAAAACATATTTCAACATCCCTCAACTCCATTTTTTCAGCCCTCCATAGGCATTGAAGATCAAATAACTTTTTTTGCTGAATTTCGACCAGTCGGTCAAATGCTTCTGAGACATATTCAATGGAATCATTTTCATTCCATTCCTTAAAATTCATGTTCTCCGTCATCCATTCGGCCCGTTGGTCGGCATATTTTTGAATAAACTGTTTTACAGATTCCGGCTCAAACTGATCCAACCAACTTGTGGCTGCCTGACTCCGGTTGATCTCTTCCGGAAAATGGTCATAAAGCTCTTTTCGCTTTAAGGCTCGCTCCAGGTCTCCCTGAAAGTAATCGAATGAAACTACTTCGGGGGTTACCTCCGGATGGTTTTGTGATTTGTTTTCTTCCTGTTCCATTTCTTCCCGTATTAAAAGTCAAGGTTTTCCTGCTCCCCAATCCTTTTTCTACCCAGGAGAATTTTTTGCCGCAGAAGGTCGCTTTCCAAATCCCGGGTGCCCGAAAGTCTTTTTTCTCCTGAAAAGGGTTTCCCACTTTTCAGGAAGGCCCAGTAATCCTCGGCCACGATCGGAAGTTTTTCAAGTGTTTTATTCCTTCGGAACAGCTCAGCAGCTCTGAATATAGCCACTCTCCAGTCTTCATGGCTTTCAATAGGAACACTTTCTTTCTGACGTTCCAGAAAGAGCAGATCCTCTTCGATGAGAGCTGTCTTTATTCTATTAAACGGAGAATGCCAGTTTTTCTTTTCCAGGTATTTACGATGTGATTCTTTAGAATCGAAATGTGAGGAAAAATACTCGAGCATCTTTTCATCGGAATATTCAAGCCGTGGGCGTGAATCGGGGGGGTGAATGTTTCGTTCTCGGGTCTCCTCCTGCTCTCCAAGTTGTAAGTAATATTGTTCGAGTGTGCCTCGTTCGTCATTTAATGCAAAATAAATATCATTCCCGGTTTGCTGATTATGAAATTCGTACCAGGTATTATAATAACAGTTACTTCGACCGGAAGGTGTCGCTAAAAATTCATCTTTGATGGCTTTGAAGTTTTGCCATTCCACGCTTTCCTGAAAGCGATAACCCAAATCCGATTCCTGCAAAAATCTTATGAAATACCCAACCTCTATCTCGTTGACGGGCTCCAAAAAAGGGCAACTGAAGATATGGTCACTCCACCATTTGAACTGAGAGGTAAGTTCAATTCCCGGAAATTTGATTCTATTCCCCCTCCACTGACATTGCAAGTCAAAAAGCTTTTTTTGAAGGATCAACTCCAGGCAAAAGCGGCTTGCCCTGCTCCATTGATTCTTTTCTTCCTTCTGAGACTGCAGATTCTTCTCCCCATACAAATGCCAATAAACCTTTTTGAAGGCGTAATTCTTGATGAAATCCACAACGGAAGAACTGCTGTACTGCTTGAAGAATTCCTGATAATGAACTCCGGTTTCCAGCTCGTTAATGATCCGGGTATAATAATTTGATTTCCAAAGTGCTTCTTTGAGTGATTGTTCTGCCAGACTTTCTGCCGTTTCGATCATGACTTGAATTTGTCAGTTCATAATACTAGGCTAATTTAATTTTATTTCTCCGATCAGACAAGGCACAGAGTATCTTATATGAAATATTACCTTAATGTTAATAAGGAACAGATGGGTTGCGGGGCTTGGGTAAGAAATAAAAAGGGGAAACGGACCGGTTAGTTAGAGGCTTTATTAAATCCGAAGGCAACCCCGACCCGGAGACCTAGGGTCCACATAACTCTTCGGTCTGCCATAGGATTGAGCATATATTTCATTTCGGGCTCAACACTCAAAGATCCCTCTCCGGGATGCTTAGATTGAAAAACATATATGAAGCCTCCACTGCCGAAAGCAGAGAACTTACCTTTCACTGAAAAATCATCTGTTCGGATACCGCTACAGGTTTCCTGCAAGAGAGCAGATCCGGTAACACCCAGGTTTATCCCCATGTAATTTTTCCCTTCCTCCGAAATACGATAAGAAAAAGAAAGTGGAACCTGAAGAAACTCATCCTGATAGGTATAAGACCATTCTTCCTGGGCGCTATCCAATAGCACTCCATTTTTGTCGGTATGAAACACAGTTCCACGAGAAACACCATTGTAAACAATGTTTTCAATGCCCACACCTGCCCGGAGGAAAAGTTTGTTGGTTGATAAGACGGTCAACTGAATGCCAACATCATAATCAAATCCGGGTCTTTCATACTTAACGCCATGAAGCAGATAGGTTGAATTCGTAACATCTGTTATATCACTTTTCTGAATCTGACCAATTTGCTTCCCAACATTCCCACCCAAACCAGGACTTATATAAAGAATAAAGCGAGGATAGAGTGCAGGCTTTGCAGTGTCTTTAACCACCTTCTTAATGGTGTCTGCAAAAGAGGTAAAAGGGATTTCTTTAGCCGACAAGAAGGATTGGGCCCCTGCACTTATGGAGAGCAATAAGCAAACTATTCCAAGGCTTGCAAGGGATTTATTACGCAATAAAAGGACTGATTTCACTCCTGCAAGTTAAACTAATTTTGCTGACATTATCATCCAGATAGCTCAAAAA
>Ga0207068_1267_pt1 | contig 11885 bp, 9 predicted proteins | sample Alteio_BWMinCont_23_FD_153475 | JGI IMG/M metagenome (GOLD analysis project Ga0207068, IMG submission 153475) | Enriched cells from forest soil in Barre Woods Harvard Forest LTER site, Petersham, Massachusetts, United States -... | ecosystem: Environmental > Terrestrial > Soil > Temperate forest >... | reverse complement strand
TCCAGATGGTAGCCGCGCAAGGACCTTCCTCACTACGATGCGTTTGGTTCAACGGTGAGTATCTGCGGGACCGCTTCAAACCCGGCCAGCTTGTTGCACTCTACGGCAAGGTTGAAGAAGGCTGGAAGGGCCGGGGTCTGGAGATCAAACAACCACAGTTTGAAATTCTGGATGATGGCGGGGAACTGGCCCCGGAAGAAGCGGCTGAAACCAAATCGCTGGAAATCGGACGAATTGTTCCCATCTACGAAACCGCCGCCAATGCCCGGCTGACTGCGCGCTGGTTCCGGCGGATTATCCATGGCGCGCTTAAAAGCCTGTCGCCAGAGATTCCGGATGGTCTTCCTGCCGCGATTGTCCGACGGCTTGGCTTGCTAGAGCGGCGGACGGCCTTTGAGCATGCTCATTTCCCCGAGACGGGAGAAAGTATTGCCGCTTTGCAGAGCGCCAGCACCCAGGCACACCGCCGCTTGATTTTTGAGGAGCTTTTCTTCTTGGAAATCGGCCTGGAACTTAAGCGCCGCCGCCTGCGTCAAAGGGCCGGCCTTAGCTTTGAGCTTAACGACAAAGTTCGCGGAGCCATCAAGAAGATCCTTCCTTTTCATCCCACGGCGGCGCAAAAGCGCGTTCTCAAAGAGATTGCGGAGGACATGCAGACCCCGTCTCCCATGCGCCGCCTGCTCCAAGGCGACGTTGGCTCGGGCAAGACGATTGTCGCGTTACAGGCGGCGGTGATTGCGATTGAGAATGGATATCAAGTTGCCTTCATGGCTCCCACGGAAATCCTGGCTACGCAGCATTACCTTTCTGCGCGCCGTCTCTTAGAAGAAGCCGGCTATCGCGTGATACTGCTCACTGGATCGCAGGAGGAAGAACGTAAGCGCAGCGCGCGCCGCCATATCGCGCAGGGCGGAGCCCATCTGGTGATTGGCACGCATGCCCTGATCCAGGAAAAAGTTGAATTCCACAACCTTGGTCTGGTGATTGTAGACGAGCAACACCGCTTTGGCGTTTTGCAGCGCTTCAAGCTCATGAAGAAAGGCGCTATGGAACCGGACACTCTGGTCATGACCGCTACCCCCATTCCGCGTACGCTGGCACTTACACTCTACGGCGACCTGGACACCAGCACGCTGGATGAGTTGCCGCCTGGCCGCACCCCCATTACAACTCGCAAGATTTCTGACGACCGCGCGCAGGAGGTCTGGGACTTCGTGAAAAAACAAGTTGCCGTCGGACGGCAGGCGTATGTCGTCTATCCGGTAATCGAGGGTGTGGCGGCGGACCAGCCGGAGCTTGAGTTTTCCGGGGTGCCTGCGACGTCAAAAAGCGGACTGAAAGCCGCCATGCATATGTACGAAGAGCTGAGCAAAAGGATCATGCCCGGCTTGCGCGTAGGCCTGCTTCATGGGCGCCTGGGTCCGGAAGAGAAAGACGCTACCATGAGCAAATTTCAGAAGGGAGAGCTGGATGTTCTGGTGTCCACTACCGTGATCGAGGTCGGCGTCGACGTTCCCAACGCCACGGTCATGGTCATTGAGCACGCCGAGAGATTTGGCCTCTCGCAGTTGCATCAGCTTCGCGGGCGCATAGGCCGCGGGGCCGCGAAGTCGTATTGCATCCTAATGACCGGCGGTAAGGTCTCTCCGGAAGGCGATACCCGGATCAAGACCATGGTGCGCACGCAGAATGGGTTTGAAATCTCGGAAATTGACCTGGAACTCCGCGGTCCGGGGGAGTTCTTTGGGACAAAGCAAGCCGGCATGCCCGGATTTCGCATAGCTAACCTTGTACGGGACCGCAAATTGCTGGAGCTGGCGAAATCCGAAGCGGTCAAGGTTGTTGCCCAGACCAATCCGGAGATTACTCCTGCCGACGGCGAACGCATCCTATCGCATTTGAAAAATCATTGGCAGAGGCGATATGGGTTAGTGGAAGTGGGGTAGCTTTTCCTGCAATTCCGGGCGTAAGTGAGGAATCCCAGTCGTCTGCAAAATCTTCGGCCGCAGGCAAAGTTGCTAGAATTGTCCGTCGTGTTTGAAGTCTGCGTTCCTTGAAAGCAGCGAACGCAACTGCGATAATTCGCGCGTTGATTGCAACAACGTCCGGCGCGCTAGCCTTAGGAGTTGCGGTGGAGATAGGGTTCCCTCGCATCGCTCGGGAGAAGAAAAATGAGGGCCACTTCCAAATCCGACCTCTACCGCCTGCTGCCGTCCGTGGACGAGTTGCTCCGTAACTCGGAAATTGTCACACTGGTAGCGAGAGAAGGCCAGTCGCCGGTGGTTGAGGCCATCCGCGTAGTTCTGGCAAGGGTTCGCGAAGAAATCACTGCAGGACGTCTGGCTGGCGAAGAATCTGTCCAACTTGCAATGGCGGGTGTGCTGGAAAGCGTCTCGCGTCAATTATGCAGTGCAATGCAGTTTTCGCTCCAACCTGTAATCAATGCCACCGGCGTAGTGCTGCATACCAACCTGGGACGCGCGCCGCTTCCGGAATCCGCGCTGAGGCGAATCCGTGAGATCGCTGGAGGGTATTCCAACCTGGAATTTGATGTTTCCGCCGGAGAGCGCGGTAAACGGGACGTCCACGTAGAACGGTTGTTTTCACGACTGCTGAATCAGGGAGATATTTGCGATATTCGCACCGTGGTGGTGAACAACTGTGCCGCGGCCGTGATGTTGGCGCTGAACACTTTAGCCGAAGGCGGAGAAGTAGTTGTCTCGCGGGGTGAACTGGTGGAAATTGGCGGGTCTTTTCGCGTGCCCGACGTGATGGCAAAATCCGGCGCCGTGCTGCGCGAAGTTGGGACGACCAACCGGACGCGTCTCGCCGACTACGAGCGCGCCATCAATGAGAAGACGCGCTTGTTGCTGCGGGTGCATCGTTCCAACTTTGCCATAATTGGCTTCACGGAGCAGCCACCTCTGGAAGGTCTGGCGGAGCTCGGGCGAAAGCACAACATACCGGTCATGGAAGACCTCGGCAGCGGCGCCTTGCTGCCGCTGCGTAGCATGGGAATCGACGAAAGCGGCGTACTCGAAAGCCTGCGCGCCGGCGTAGATCTGGTCACCTATAGCGGTGACAAAATGCTGGGCGGGCCCCAGGCGGGTATGCTGAGCGGACGCACGGAGATCATCCAGCGCGCGCGGTCGAATCCGCTCTTCCGCGCCTTGCGGGTCGATAAGCTGACCTGCGCGGCGTTGGAAGCCACGCTCATGGAGTACGTCCGGCAAAATCATGATGCAATCCCGGTGGTCCGCATGATGCGGCTGCGTGCAGAAGAAATTCGCGCGAGAACGGACGCTATGCGCTCCAATCTTAGATCGGCGCCCAAATTGCATCCAGAAGTGATCGCCGGGGAGTCGCTGATCGGCGGAGGCTCAGCGCCAACCTCCAGGTTGCCGACTTTTCTGCTCGCCATTAGCGCAGACGATCTCAGCGCCGATGAGCTGGCAGCGCGGTTACGCCAGCACAACCCTCCGGTTGTTGCGCGTGTAGAAGAAGGCCGCGTGTTGTTGGATTTGCGCACCGTATTCCCCCACGAAGAAGCCGATGTGCTAAACGCATTGACTGAAGGTTCCAGTACCACGCGCGCTTCGCACAAACTTTAGTTTCGCCTGGCGTCGTGGCTCCAACTGCCGAAAGCGCCTTGAATCTCTGGTCTACTCCCTTTTCCGGGGTGTTCACATCCTAGGTTCACCTTCTTTTCGTCGATTGCCCTAGGTAGGAAGCAGGCATATAATCGGGTTTACTCTGGCTTGTTTTTCTCCCCCGTCAGGTTGGGGAAAGGTGTTTGGCCTTCGGTTAGGTGGCGTAAGTCGCCCGGAACTGGTATTTAAAGGCATAAAGCCAATGAAGAAACACCTACTTCTGCCTATCCTGATAAACGCAGCAGTCATGGTTGTAAACCAACCAGTACGGTCACAAAACCTCGTCGCTACACACGACGACAACGGCAGGACTATCTGGGTCAACGACGGAACAAAACCGTTACCGCAGCTTGAGCGTGCTGCTGCTGCGTCTTCTTCTTCTGTTTCCAGCGCAACGCCGCGGAGCAGCCGGTTCGTCTATTGGAGCGGCAAGGACCATAAGTGGAAACCGGTGCCCCGCTCTACATCTCCGGCGATGCGGGCTGCGCGGCAGGCGGCGGAAGAAGTCACCAGTTCCATCAGCAAGGCTCCGGGAGCGAGTGCTGAGGCCGGGGCCAAACAAGCTTCGGAACGTACGATTGCCTCGGATGCCATGGATAATCTGATTCAAACGGCGGCCACGCGTCATGGAGTGGACCCAAACCTGGTGCGTGCCGTGATTCAGGTGGAATCGAATTTCAATCCGAAAGCCGTGTCGCGGAAAGGGGCCATGGGCTTGATGCAGCTTATGCCCAATACCGCGCGATCTCTGAACTTGGACAATGCTTTTGATCCTCAGAAAAACGTCGATGCCGGAGTACGCCACCTAAAGTCACTGCTGGACAATTACAACGGCAACGTGGAGCTTTCTCTGGCGGCCTACAATGCGGGCAGCGGCGCCGTTGACCGGAACAAAGGCATACCTCCCTACCGGGAGACACGAGACTACGTGCGCAAGATTACGAACTTGTATGGGAACGGCGCTTCCGCTGCGGCCCCCAAGTTCCATGTTTCGCACGATTCGGAAGGGCACATTCTTATTTCGACCGACTAAGGCTGGGTCGCGGCCGAAAAACAGAGTGACGATTTTTGCATGAACGCAGGAAGCATTGGCCGTACCGCAATGGTCGCCACGCTGGCATGCCTGATGCTGGGGGGGGGCGGCCCATGCGCGTTCACTTCAGCAAAAAAAAGAGGCCGCAGGCAAGCAGTTCATTGCAGCGGAACGCCTTCGGGAGGCCTTGGAGGGCAAGCCGGAAGCGAAGCGCGCCCGGCGCGATTTTGAGCGCGTAATTGACGCGTATCGCAAGGTTTACCATATAGCGCCATCTTCCAACCGAGCGGATGCGAGCGCACTGGCGGTGGCCGAGCTTCTGGATGAGCAGGGCCGCATTCTGAACGACCCTAAAAGTTTTAAGGACGCCGTTGTGCAATTGGAGTTTCTGCGGCGCGAATATCCGGGCAAGTATCGCGGAGATGCCCTGTTCATGATCGCCGAAATTTCCCGTGACGACTTAAACGATAGTACCCAGGCTCGCGCCGCGTTTCAGGAGTTTTTGCAGGAGTATCCTCATGTGAGCGCCAGCGCGAAAGCCCGCGCGGCGCTGAAAGAAATGGATGCCGAAGCCAAAGGCGGCAAGCCTGGTAAGAAGAAAGTCGCCGACGCAACCACTTCTTCTAGAGCTAAGAAGGAGAAAGCAAAGCCCGAAAGCAGCACCGTGGCTGGCGAAAGCAGGTCGTCCGCAAACGAGCGAGAAGTTTCAGTGCCAGAGGACGCCACCCCGCGAAATGACCGCCACTCCCTGGCGCTGTTGACGAAGGTCCGGTACTGGTCTACCTCTGATTACACCCGCGTCGCGATCGACCTCGAACAGGAAGTGCAATACGAAGCCGGGCGGATGCCGCATCCAGATCGCATTTTCTTTGATTTGTATGGCACCAAGCTGGCTTCAAACATGGCAGGCAAGTCGTTTGCGGTGGAAGATGGCTTCTTGCACAAGATACGCGTGGCACAGTTCAAGCCCAACCTGGCGCGCGTGGTGCTCGATGTGGATGAAGTCGCTGACTACTCGGCTTTTCTGCTGCCCAATCCCTACCGGCTGATCATAGATATTCACGGAAAACGTTCGCAGAACCAGGCCGCCAAGGGAGACGCAAAGCTGCCTAATACCACAAGCAGAGCAGATGTCACCTCGCCGGGTCCTGCCAGTTCCTCGGCTCAGTTGAAGCCGCAGCAGGATGCACGCGCGCCGGTTCGCACTACCGTCGAAGAGCAAAAACCCGACACCAAAGCAGAACGAAAGTCAGATTCGAGATTAGATTCAGAGATTGCCGCAGCACCAACCCAGGCCGCAAAGACCAATTCTGTCAAGGGTGAGCCTCTCAAGGCTGAAGACACGGACATCGAGATGGCCGACAAAGCGACTGCCAGACCCACAACGGCGCCAACGTTTAAGACAGTCCTTCCGGATAATGCTCGCGATAAGAGAACTGGCGAGCCCGAGGCCAGCGCGCCTGCAGCTTCCACTCGTGTGGCTGCGCCCACCGCGTCTGGGCAAAGGTCGTTAACGCGCGCGCTGGGATTGAAGATTGGAAAGATTGTGGTGGACGCGGGACACGGCGGACACGATACCGGGACCATCGGCCCCAACGGCTTGCGGGAAAAAGACCTCGTCCTGGATGTAGCCCTGAAGCTAGGCAAGCTTCTGGAATACGGTTTGGGCGCTGAAGTGGTTTACACGCGCGAGGACGATACCTTTATCCCCCTGGAAACGCGCACCGCCATCGCCAACAAAGAGCAGGCAGACTTGTTCATTTCGATCCATGCCAACTCCAGCCGCGATGCTTCCGCGCGCGGCGTGGAAACATACTACCTGAATTTTACCTCGTCTGCCGACGCGCTGGAAGTTGCGGCGCGTGAGAACTCAGTCTCGGAGAAGTCCATACACGAGCTGCAAGACCTGGTGAAGAAGATTGCGCTCAAGGAAAAGATTGAGGAATCGCGGGAGTTTGCAGCGGACGTCCAAAAGTCGCTCTACACAGGCCTGAACGCCAAGAACCCCGGGCTGCATAATCGCGGCGTCAAGAAAGCGCCGTTTGTCGTGCTGATCGGCGCAAACATGCCGTCGATCCTGGCGGAGATCTCATTCGTCAGCAATCCGACGGACGAGATGAGGCTCCAGACCAACGACTATCGCCAGCGCGTTGCTGAATCTCTCTACAAAGGCATTGCGAAATACACGAGCGGGTTGAGCGGCGTCCGGGTGGCTGCCAAGCCTGACGGAATGCCTAGTGCAGAAGTGACGGCTTCTTTCGCTTCGAAGTAGAATCCCCGCGGGCCCCATGAGTGAATCTTTCTACACAGCTTTGGTGTCTAAGAAACAAGGCTTCTTTACCGCAATGATAAAGAAATACGCTGCTGCTGGTTTTGTTCTTGCTGTACTAATGTCGCCGATGGCGTGGGCGAAGGATGCTCCGCTCTTGCCGCAATCCTTCAATGGCTGGCAGAAAAGTGCGGATACGTCGAAGGTCAGCTCCAACCCGGCAACTGTGGATGCGTCGGATGCCGAGGTGCTGAAGGAGTATGGTTTTACGGATGCGGAAACCGCCGCCTACACTCGCGATGGCCGCAAGATGCAGATCAAAGCCATGCATTTTCCGAATGTAACCGGTGCTTATGGCGTCTTCACTTTTTATGCGCAGCCGCAGATGCAGACCGCCAGGATCGGTGACCTGGGAGTTGCCAGCAATGACCGGGTGCTGTTCTATCGTGGCAGCATTCTTGTGGACGTTACCTTGGAACGCGTGACGGCCATGTCTGCCACGGACCTGCGCGCGCTTGCAGAAGAACTGCCGCGCCCCAGCGGCAATACTTCCCTCCCCCCTTCTTTGCCGTCGAATCTGCCGCCGCAGTCCCTTATCGCACACTCGGAGCATTACATCCTTGGACCGGTGGCTGCGGAGCGCCTAGCAGTCCCTATTCCTTCCGTGCTGCTGAATTTTGTGAACGCACCCGAAATCGAGACGGCGAAATACCACACGTCTATGGGCGAGGCCGGCCTTACCTTGATTGACTATCCGACCAATCGGATGGCGCGTGAAAGGATGCAGGCGATCCAGGCTGCGGCCTTACCCGGCGGGCCATTCTATTACAAACGCAGCGGACCATTTGTCGCCATAATAAATGGCCAGATCTCTCCAAGTGAAGCCGCGGCGCTTCTGGCTTCAATCAACTACGACGCAGACGTTACCATGAACCAGCCAACGAAACCGAGCACCAAAAGGGACGACCCGGTCCGCTTTCTGATCACGCTTATCCTGCTTACCATCTTCATGGTGTTGCTAGCTCTTGGTTTCGGAATTGTGGTTGGCGGCTTCAAAGCTGCGGCGGGAAAACTATTCCCTAACACGGTCTTGGACCGAGCTCATGCCAAAGAGATCATCCGCTTAAATCTCAAGTAGACACTCTTAACTAGATGAAAACAAAGCGGTTGAACTTCAAAAAGAGACAAAAGTAACAAAATATGTCACTTTTAAGCGACTGTTGATATATATAGTTAAATCATTGAAAACAAAGACATTTATTATGGATAAATCCCTTGACACTGCCCTTCCGGCACCAATAAGATTTTTGCCAGAAAGTTCTGATGGCTCTTTCGACCTACCGTTAGAACTATTCTCCCTTGAAAGAAAGGCCATCCAATTGCCGGATGGCCTTTCGCTTTTCCCGCCGCAGAATTTCATTTTTTGGATTGGTCGCGAGCGCGGCACCCACGGCTTAAGGGGTTTGCTCAAAAGGATGCTATACCCAGATCATTTTCGGATCAGTTTAAAGATCAGCACAACGATCATCAGGACGGCGCCCAAAAACGCATTGTACTCACGATGCCGCATATAAAGCTCGCGAGAGAATGGCGCGGCTCCGCCGCCCTCGCCCGCGCCCCTGGAACAGTACGGAGTGAGCCGGGGCCAGAAACGCGCTACCTGCGCGCTGTATTCGGCATATTCAGGAAACGCGGAACGCAAATAGTTCTCTTCCGCCCGGACAACCGGCACATATACGAACAGGAACATTGCACATGCTGCCAGACCGATCCACGGATTGCGCGCCGCCACGATGAAGCCCATGGCAATCAAGATCGATCCAAAATATAAAGGATTGCGAACATAAGCGTACGGCCCGGTAGTCGTAAGCTGCGCATTTTTGCGGATGTGTCCGGAAGCAGCGGCCCGAACCAGTAGCCCCACTGTCGCCATCGTGCAGCCAACCGCGACTGAAATCCAGCCCGGAGTAGCAAACCATACATACGCCACGGCAAACAAAAAGCCCAGCGGTACCCGCATGCGGGTCGCAATGCGTGCCCAGCTAGGCATGACTGCTCCCTAAGAGCTGGCGCGCGGCGGCTATCACCTCCTGCGCTTCAATCCTGAGTAAGCCCGCATCTGGATATGAGTTGTGAGAAAACGATGTCTTGCTTTCAGGATGGCGAAGAGAAATGGCTCGTGTTCCAAAAGGCCCGGTGCGCGCCGGGTCTGTGGGACCATACAAACCGACTACCGGCACGCCCAGCGCCGCGGCCAGATGTAATGGGCCCGTGTCGCCGCCGATCATTATGCGCGCCCGCCGCGTCAGCGCGATAAGCTGTCCGACGGTACAGCTAACAGAGAAGGCGTTGCCGCCGCCGGCGCAGACCACCGCGTCCGCTAACTCGGTTTCACCAGGTCCGGCATTCACGAGCGTTCTCAGGTTGTGCCGGGCGAGTGCCTGGGCAACTTCGCCAAAGCGCTCCGTAGGCCATTGCTTGCCGCCCCAGCCGGCGCCCGGATTCACAATCGCGAAGCTTGCGATGCCCAGCTTCTTGATCTCGCCTTCAACCCAGGACTCGGCGGCAGAATCGTGAGGAAGCTGCGGCGCGAGCAATTTCAGCTCTTTCCTTCCCAGATGTTCCTTAAGTGCCTGGACAGCTAGTCCATGGTCCTGTTCCACCACATGTTCGCCGCAACGTGGAAATTTGTGCGAATAGAAAAACCGCGCTGCGCGTTCCCGGGGATCGGCAAATCCGGCGTGGCGGGGAGATCCGCTCATCGCGGCGAAAGATGCCGACTTCAAATTGGCCTGGAAATCCAAAGTAGCATCGTACCCGCATCGGCTGATGTCTCTCATGACGTTCAGAACTTCTTGCGCGGTTGAGGGATAAAACATCCGCCGGCGCCAGCGCTTTGTATTGACGGCGTGGATAAGATTCACAACGGGTTTTTGCTGGCTCAGTTCGCTTGCACTGGTCCTGGTCCCCTGCGCCGCTAATAGTTCCCGCCAGGTCTCTTCCACCAGCCAGCCGATCGTGGCGTCAGGCAAGGCCGAACGAATCCCCGTTACCGTCGGCAATGCATGAAGGATGTCTCCGAGCGCGCCCATACGCACGATCAGGATTTTGGCCATTCGTCCCTTCGCAGCAACTCGGTCGTGGAATGGTCCTTTGGATCTCCAACAATCGCCACGCGGCCTCCGCAGGCCAGAACGGCATCGCGCTCAGGGACATTCTCTGGGGTGTAATCGGTCCCCTTGGCGTGAATGTCAGGCCGCAATAAGTGGACCAGGCGGCGGACATCGAGATCCTGGAATACAGTGACGGCATCCACGGCTTCCAGGGCAGACAAGATTTCTGCACGCTCCAGGTCCGGTACGCGGGGGCGGCCGCTGCCTTTGAGAGAGCGCGCGCTGGCGTCAGAATTTACCGCGACTACCAGCCTGCCTCCCAACTCCTTGGCGGCGCGCAGATACCGCACGTGGCCCACGTGCAACACGTCAAAGCATCCGTTCGCCAATATGATTGTCTCGCCGGCGGCCCGCCATTGCGTGACGTGCTGCGCCAGTTCGGCGGTTTGCATGACTTTGCCCGCGCGCGGCGTCACTTAACCTCCTGCGACGGCACGGAGCAATTCGTCTTTGGTTACGGTGGCCGTCCCGCGCTTCATGACCACAATGCCTCCGGCGTAGTTGGCCAGCCGAGCGGCCGATTCCGGGTCTGCTCCAGCAGCCAAGGCCGCGGTGTACGTAGCGATCACGGTGTCACCCGCGCCGGTTACATCAGCGACCTCGTCGGTGCCATAAATAGGTACCACCACCGGCTTTTCTCCGCGAGCGAAGACGACCATTCCGTCGCGGCCGCGCGTCACCAGTAGCGATTGCAGCTTCATTCTCTGCAAAATTGCCTTTCCCGCGGCCAACAAGCGGGAATTGTCATTGCCGATTTTGGTCCGCAACACGTCTTCCAGTTCCGATTCATTGGGCGTAGCCGAAGTGACTCCGGTGAAAGACAAGGTGCGGAAACGCGAATCGAGAGTAATAGGAATGCCATCGAGTGAAGCGCGGGCGCGGATGCTGTTAAATATCTCAGGGCTTGCCGCGCCATAGCCGTAGTCGGAAATCAGGAGCGCGTCCGAGGCTCGCACGTAGCCGCGGGCATGAAAGATAAGCTCCTGCTTCGACGCATGGTCCAAAGGAGTCTCCGGCTCATGGTCTACACGGACAACCTGCTGCCGCGGCGAATGTGCCGTGCCCGCCAGTATGCGAGTCTTGGTGACCGTAGCGCGTCCTTTGATCCGGCGAATGCCGCTTACGGAGATATGCTTTTGCCGGAAAGCCCGTAGCAGAAGCCGTCCGGCCTCGTCATCACCCATGACTCCGACCGGCAGGGCATTGACTCCCAGATCAGCGAGATTGTAGATGGCGTTTCCCGCTCCCCCGGGGACTACGCTGCGCTCGCGATGACGAAGAATAAGTACGGGCGCCTCGCGGGATACGCGGGTGATTTCTCCGTACACAAATTCGTCGGCCACAAGGTCGCCGAGCACCGTGATGGTGAGCTTGGAGAAGCCTTCTACAATCCTGGCTAATCTGTCTGTCGGTTTGGCGTTCCTTTGCATGATGAACTGAGATTCTCTCACGTCTGGGCTAGAATTTGCAGCCACAACGCTCTTCCAGAGCGGCCAGCAGGGTGGTTATGGCTTCTGGCGCATGTTCGAGTTGCAGTTCCAGGCCGGCGGTTTCAAAGGTCCGCAATTGCGAAAACAGTGGTCCCAAGTTAATGGCATCTTTATCGGTGGTGATAAACCCGCGCGCTGCGACCTTGGCTTTGAGCTTGAGCAGGCGGTCGATATCGCGCTGCCGATAGTGGTGATGATCGGGAAATGCGAGCGTTGCGGCTACGTCCATCCCCAATTGCTTCAGTGCGGAAAAGAACTGCTCCGGACGGG
>Ga0207068_1256_pt1 | contig 12056 bp, 10 predicted proteins | sample Alteio_BWMinCont_23_FD_153475 | JGI IMG/M metagenome (GOLD analysis project Ga0207068, IMG submission 153475) | Enriched cells from forest soil in Barre Woods Harvard Forest LTER site, Petersham, Massachusetts, United States -... | ecosystem: Environmental > Terrestrial > Soil > Temperate forest >... | reverse complement strand
GTCTCCGATACAGAGTATTTGTTTACGTTCATCGTGATGCTGGCGGTCGGATTCGTCTTTGATTTCCTTCATCAACGCTTCGCGGGATTTCTCCGTAAGCGGGCTTTGCGGATCCAGAAGCTCGTGTGTTCTACGGGACAACCGCTTCAAAGGATCCCGCAGATCGTAGGACAATGATGTGAGGAGCAGATTGCGCAAGCGCGCGGTTTCAATTTCCGCCAGAGAACGGCCGGCATCCTCCGACATACGCGTGCTCTCGAGCGCGCCGCCGATTTCGCCCGCTAAAGTCTCCAAAAGCTGAAACTGCTCTGGATCTTGAAAAAATGACGGGTCCGGAGGCTTGATCGCCAGGACCCCAACGGGCTTCTGCAAACCTTTCAGGGGAAGATAGAGTGCGCCCAAGCTCGCAAGCGTATCGGTTCCCGTGCCGGCGGCTTCAGCCCTCAGCATCACCCACTCGGTAGCCGCCATGCTTTCACGGGAAAGATCGAAGGCGGCGGAATCGCCCGCCACCACGCGCATCCCCTCCTTTTTTTCCGGCATGAAGAAGAGAATGGGAAGCTTATAGAATTCTGTCAGCTGTTTCCAGGCCAGCTGCACGAGAGCCTGCGGATCCGGTGTTTCAGACAAGGCCCGGCTCAGGCGATAAAGCATACGAATACGGCCGACGCGGCGCTGGAGCGCGTCTGTCTGCCGGCTGAGCCGGCCGGCCAATGTGCTGATTAAAAGACCGACCGCCAGCATCACGATGAACGTAAACAAATACTCTGTATCGGAGACGGCGAATGTGAAGTAAGGTGGAACGAAGAAAAAATCAAACGCTAAAACACCCAAAACCGAAGCGACCATAGACGGCGTGCGGCCAAGCTGATAGGCCGTCCACATGATGCCCAGGAGATAAATCATGACGAGGTTCACGCGATCCAAGAAATGAAGCAAAGGCCAGTTGACAAGCGTACAGAGCGCCACCACCCCGACCGCCCAACCGATGTCCCGCCATGGAAGTTCTTCCTTTTTCTCCTCGAGTTTCCGCCGGGAAGCGAAATCCGTGCCCTCACCCGAAATGATGTAGAGATCAATGTCGCCGCCCTGGCGCGCCATGTCGTTGACCACCGAACCAAACAGCCATTCCCGCCAGCGGGCGCGGGCGGGCTTCCCCAGAATGATCTTCGTCACATTTTGCGCGTGCGCGTAGCGAAGGATTTCCTGGACAACGTTAGCGCCGCTCAAAGTCACGCGCTCTCCGCCCAGCTGCTCGGCCAGCTTGAAGGTTCGCATCAGCCTGTCTTTGGTGTCTGCCGACTGCTGGACCGACGACGGCGTTTCTACGTGAACGGCCGTCCATTCCGCCTGTAGACTGGCTGCCAAGCGAGCCGTCGCCCTCACAAGACGAGGCGACATGGGACTGCCCGTCACGCTCACGAGCAAACGTTCGCGCACACGTGACCCGCCCGTTTCCGCCAAGCGCTCGGCGGCGTGACGCATGGCCAATTCCCTCAGGGCTGTTAAATTACCCGGTTTGAAGAAATTTTCCGCGGCGCGCTCGGCCTGTTCTCCCATGTAGACTTTGCCTTCTTTTAAACGTTTAAGGAGATCTTCCGGTGAGATGTCGACCAGCTCTAGATCATGCGTCCGCTGTAGAAAGGTATCTGGCACCGTTTCCCGTACAACGACACCTGTCACCTGAGCGACTTTATCGTTCAGGCTTTCCCAATGCTGGACGTTAAGCGTGGTATAGACATTGATGCCGGCATCGAGCAATTCTTCGATGTCCTGCCAGCGTTTAGGGTGACGCGAGCCTGGAGCGTTTGTATGAGCGAGCTCATCCACTAAAATCAACTGAGGTTTTCGGGCAATCGCCCCATCAATGTCAAATTCTTTGAGTTTAAAACCTTTGTATTCGATTTCTTTCCTAGGCAGGACATCCAAACCTTCGACAAGTGCGGCCGTTTCTGAACGCCCATGGGTCTCAACCACTCCCACTACGACATCGATCCCTTCCTTTTTGCGTTGGCGGGCGGCTTCCAGCATGGCGTAGGTCTTGCCGACGCCGGCGTTGGCGCCGAAAAATAGCTTCAGCCGACCGCGCCGGGAATCCGGCTCTTCGGCCTGTACTTGCTTTAAGAGTTGATCGGGATTAGGACGTTCGTCCATCGTAGGGTTTCACAGGATTATACGAATCTAAGAACCAATTGCACCGAAGTGAAACGCCTGATAGAATTAATGCATGACAAAAATTCAGGCGGTTGAACATGAGGTAAAAAAACTGGACAGGATAAGTCTGGCTGCTTTTAGAAATTGGTTTCTTAAATTTGACTCCGATGCGTGGGATCGCCAGATCGAGGCGGACGTTCGCGCGGGCAAGCTAAATAAACTTACTCAAGCGGCTCTTAGAGAACATCGGGCTGGGAAAACACGACCCATTTGAAACATTTCGCTTCGCCAAAGTTCTGGCGCTGTTACCGTTCTCTACCAAAATCCATTCAAGCCCTAGCAGATAAAAACTTCGAACTTCTCAAAGCCAATCCAAACCACCCTTCGCTTCAATTCAAGAAAATCGGCAAATTCCGCTCAGCTCGCGTCGGCTTGTCTTATAGAGTGCTCGCTGTGGAACATTCGCATAACGTGGTGTGGTTTTGGATTGGGAGTCATTCCGAATACGACGCGATGCTGAAATAGCTTGATTCCCCGTCACCTCCCACCCGCCAAACTATACGACACGCGTGTCGTACTTGGGAAAATTGGCACGTGCCAATATGTAGGGCCCTCGGCCAAAATCTCGAACGTGACGCGTTTTTTGGGCTCCAATCCCCTGGGAATACGCAGCCTCCAAAACAATACCTTCGATTCGCCTATAATAGACGTACTTATATGAGTAGAGTTAAGAACTCAAAAAAGCGGGTTGTTAAGAAGCGACTCTACAATACGCAGGACGGTCTTTGTTACTACTGCCATTGGCCCTTTCCGCAGATAGACCTAACGTTCGATCATATCGTACCCCTTTCGCGCGGCGGCACGAGTCGGAATACAAACTTAGTCCTGGCGTGCGAGCCTTGCAACCAGCTCAAAGGCGACAAACTACTGACCGCTGCCTAATCCTCGGCCAAAATCTCGAACGTAGCGACTCTTAGGGACCTCCCCCATTCCCTCATTGCCATCGACGGAAAATGAATAAAAATCGGGGTTTTGCATCTAAGAGATATGAGAGCGAAAATACGGGGCGTCCCGACAGAGGAGAGTTTAGATGGTTTGTTGGGACAGTTGCGTACGCTCATCCATCAGGCCCGCCGGCAGGCTCTGCGTGCGGTGGATATCATTCAGGTGCGTACCTGTTGGCAGGTCGGCCGCCACATTGTCGAGTTCGAACAGAAAGGCTCGGATCGCGCTCAATACGGTGCAAAACTTCTGCTCCGCCTGGCGGAACGGCTGACGGTGGAATTTGGGAAGGGTTTTGATGAGCGCAACTTGCGCCATATGCGGGCTTTCTATCAAGCGTTCCCAATTCGGAACGCAGTGCGTACCGAATTGAGCTGGACACACTACCGTACGCTTCTGCAGGTGGATGATCCTAAGGCACGCCAGTGGTACGCGCGGGAAGCAGTCAGAGAGAATTGGGGCACACGTGCTTTAGAACGTCAAATCGGCACACTTTATTACGAACGTCTGCTGGCCAGCCAGGACCGGCGGCCCGTCCGGCAAGAAGCGGCGCACAAACTGTCCGCATACGCAGCGACTCCTCGCGACTTCGTCCGCGATCCCGTCTTGTTGGAATTTCTGGGCCTGCCGAATACAAGGAAGCTCCTGGAATCGAAACTGGAAGAAACGTTAATTGAACACCTCCAAGCCTTCCTTCTGGAACTGGGAAAAGGTTTTGCCTTTGTCGCACGCCAACAACGCATGAGTACGGAATCCAAAGATTTCTACATCGATCTTGTTTTCTACAACTACCTACTCAAATGTTTCGTGCTTTTTGAGATTAAGACGAAAGAACTCACGCATCAGGATATCGGCCAAATGGACATGTATGTGCGGATGTATGACGATCTGCGGCGCGGCCCGCAAGACAATCCCACCGTAGGCATTATCCTTTGTGCTCGCAAAGATGCCTCGGTGGTGCGTTACTCCGTTCTGCATGGCCATGAACAGCTTTTTGCCACAAAGTACAAACTGGTGCTGCCCAGCGAACAGGAGCTCCGCGCGGAACTCATCAGAGAACAACGTCTGCATGCTGACGAAAACCTCCCAAACCCATACCCATAATGCCAATCGTAGATCATGATTCTTACTTTATGTCCCAACTTCATGCAAAACCGGAGGAACTGCGCCGGCGCAATTGTATTTAAATACATCCTAGGCGCCTTGGTTTTAACGGCGGAGTCTCGGCGCCGGGACTCGACCGGCATTCGGCCAAAAATCTCGAACGTAGTGCGCCGTTTGCGGCAAGGTACCCCGACGACCGCCTATTTTGCTCCGATGGGATTGGAACCAAGGTTCCAATTTGGCACGTGCCAAATTGAAGAGCTTTCATGCTGCCAACCCCCCGATGCGTCGGGGGTTCGATGTCAACGCGTTGACATCTCATGGGCCTGCTCGATTTCAGTTGACTGAAATGTATGTCCAATCGATTGGACTGTCCTGGCTATCGCCCGCCGAGCTGAAAAACTTTAGACGCCTAAAGTTTTCGCAATCCTCGGCCAAAATCTCAAACCTATTGCGTCTTTTATGTCTACACGTATAGACATCGGAACCGCCACCCGCCAAACCATACGACACGCGTGTCGTACTTGGGAAAATTGGCACGTGCCAATATGTAGGGCCCTCGGCCAAAATCTCGAATCTGGTGCACATTATATGTCCACCCGGGTGGTCAGTTTACCCAATTGCGAGGGGTGACGCCTTTGCGGCGAACGACGGCGCAGGTTGGAGCGAAGACGGAAGACTCGTCATGGCGAGCCGACATCCGTTTGGAGGATCGACAGAGGCTTCCGGCTGAGCGCACTCCCCTGCGCCAGAGTGAGCGCGGAGGCGGCACTCCGAGCCAACGGCTCCCGTAACCCTCACCCCGCTTTGCGGCCCTCTCCCGTACTCCGGTCGCCGCGGCGACCGTCGAGGGAGAGGGTAGTCACGAATGGGTCCCCCGCCAGCGACCACGGGGGATGACGAATATAACAAAAAGCAGAGGAGAGAAAGGGCTCTCCTCTGCTTTTTGGAGGGGCTGTGAGTCCTCTTCTAGAAAATTTCCGGCTTGAGCAGCGCGACCAGCAAATACACGAACAGCACGACCGAGGTGATGCCGCCGATCCAATAAATGCCTGTCATGGGAGTCTCCTATCCGCCTTTGCCAAAGCGCTACGGCGGATAGCCCGCCATAGCCTTGGCGACGGCGGGCTATAGCCTTTCAAACAGCTTGACCATCCCGAAGGATAGTCCGAACAAGAGCGCCGCCAAACCAACATACATGAGATCTAACATTTTCGTAGTCCTCCCTTAAGATTGAACCTTCACGCCATCCAAATCTAAATTAAGCTCAAGAACATTAACGGCAGGCTCTCCCAATAACCCCAGAAAACGTCCCTGCGTATGCTTTTGAATCAAGTCCTGGACGGCAGACTCTGAAATACCCCTTACCCGAGCAATTCGCTTCACCTGATACTGTGCAGCGGCCGGGGATATATGAGGATCGAGCCCGCTGCCGGAGGCGGTCGCTAAATCGACGGGGATCGCGTCTTTATTGTCAGGGTCGGCTTTATGAAGAGCGTCGATCCGGTCCTGGATGGCTTTAAAGAGCGCCGGATTGGTGGGCCCCAGATTCGAGCCCGAAGAATTGGCGGCGTTATAAGGCATGGGACTCGTAGCGGAAAGCCGGCTCCAGAAATACTTGGGATCGTCAAAGGGTTGGCCGATCAACCGCGACCCGACCGCTTTCCCATCCGTGGTATAGATTAAGCTGCCGTTGGCCTGCTTTTGGAATAGAGCCTGCGCAAGACCTGTGATGGCGTAAGGATAGAGAAACCCCGTGAAAATGGTCAGGGCGAGGGTAGATACGATGGCAATTCTCAGTTGTTTCAACATAGATTCTCCTTAGGCCAAATGCATGGCGACTAAAAGCATATCGATCAATTTGATGCCGACAAACGGGGCGATGATCCCGCCCAATCCATAGATAAGGAAATTATCCCGCAAGAGTTGGCTAGCGCCAATCGCCCGGTATTTCACGCCTCGCAGCGCAAGCGGAATAAGCAGGATGATGATGATCGCGTTAAAGATGACCGCCGACATGATGGCGCTGTTGGGTGTCGCGAGGTGCATGATGTTCAGTACCTTGAGCGCCGGATACGTCCCTGCGAAGGCCGCCGGAATAATGGCGAAGTACTTGGATACGTCGTTGGCGATGCTGAAGGTCGTGAGAGACCCGCGCGTGATGAGCAGCTGTTTGCCGATCTCAACAATCTCGATCAGCTTCGTAGGGTTCGAGTCCAAATCCACCATATTGCCCGCTTCCTTAGCCGCTTGTGTTCCTGTATTCATGGCCACCGCCACGTCCGCCTGAGCGAGTGCCGGAGCGTCGTTCGTCCCATCACCGGTCATGGCGACCAGCCTCCCGCCTGTTTGGGTTTCCTTAATGAGCTTCAGCTTGGTTTCAGGCGTCGCCTGCGCTAGGAAATCATCCACGCCCGCTTCAGCAGCGATAGCGGCGGCCGTGAGGGGATTATCTCCAGTGATCATGATGGTCTTGATCCCCATTTTCCGCAGTTCCGAGAACCGCTCCTTGATTCCGCCCTTTACGATGTCCTTCAAATGCACGACACCTAATACTTTGTCCCGGTCGGCCACGACGAGCGGCGTGCCGCCGCCTTTGGCGATCCGTTCGACGGAACTTCTGACAAAATCCGGATAGGTCCCGCCATTGGATTTGACGTACGCTTCCACCGCGTCCGCCGCACCTTTACGGATTTTGCGGCCATCTGCGAGATCCACCCCGCTCATGCGTGTCTGAGCCGTAAAGGGAATGAACGTCGCGCCGAGAGATTTAATATCACGTTCGCGAATGTTGTATTTGTCCTTGGCCAGGACAACGATGCTGCGTCCCTCGGGCGTTTCATCGGCGAGCGACGCGATCTGAGCAGAATCGGCCAAAACTCCCGGTGGTATTCCGTCGGTCTGAAAGAAATCTACAGCTTGGCGATTTCCCAATGTAATCGTCCCCGTTTTGTCGAGAAGAAGAACGTCCACATCCCCGGCCGCCTCCACCGCGCGTCCGGACATGGCAATCACATTCGCCTGGATCATACGGTCCATTCCGGCAATGCCGATCGCAGGAAGGAGCCCACCGATAGTCGTTGGAATAAGACAGACAAGCAGCGCCACGAGGACCGTCACGGTAATGGGCAAGCCTTGGCCGGCCGAGGTCACGCTGTAGATGGAGAAAGGAAGAAGTGTAACCGTCGCGAGCAAGAAGATGATCGTCATTCCCGCGAGCAGGATGCTTAAGGCGATTTCGTTGGGCGTTTTCTGTCTTTTGGCGCCTTCCACCATCGCAATCATGCGGTCTAAGAAGGTCTCCCCGGGGTTCGAGCTGATTCGAATGACGAGCCAGTCCGACAACACGTCCGTCCCGCCCGTGACCGCGCTTCGATCGCCTCCCGATTCCCGTATGACCGGGGCGGATTCCCCGGTGATGGCCGCTTCGTTCACCGAAGCCACCCCTTCAATAACTTCCCCGTCCATGGGAATGGTTTCCCCTGCTTCCACCAGCACCACGTCACCCTTTCGCAGCGTATTCGCGGAGACCACGGAAAACTTGGATCCGTACTTCGGCTGCATCATCTTCTTGGCTGGCGTGTCCTTGCGCGCCTTCCTTAAGTTAGCCGCTTGAGCTTTCCCGCGTCCTTCCGCCATGGCTTCCGAAAAGTTGGCAAACACAACGGTAAACCAGAGCCATAAAGATACGGATAGAATAAACCATGCAGACGCTTCGCCGTGGCCCTGCCTGCCGGCAGGCAGGCGCCCAACTGCATCAAGCCAAAGCCCGGTCGTCAAGACGCTTCCGACTTCCACCACAAACATGACCGGATTCTTGATTTGGTGGCGAGGATCCAGCTTTTTAAAGGAAGACACGATCGCCGGCTGGATAATAGCCCAATCAAATAATTTATGCGATTTTCTAGACATGGTTAAATTCCTCTCATCATGAGATGTTCTACGATCGGCCCAAGGGACCAAGCCGGGAAAAATGTGAGGGCTCCCACGATAATGACGACGCTGGCCAGGAACACCACGAAAAGCGGCGTATGCGTCGGAAGCGTTCCCAAACTCAAAGGAACAGATTTTTTCTTGAGCAGGGATCCGGCGATGGCCAAGACCGGCAGCATGGTCCAGTACCGCGCGGCAAAGATGCAGAGTCCAAGCGCCGTATCATAAAAGGGTGTGGCGGCATTGAGTCCAGCGAAAGCGCTGCCGTTATTGTTTCCCGCCGACGCAAAGGCATACAGGACCTCCGATAATCCGTGCGGTCCGGGATTACTCAGGCCAGCTAGACCGGCCTTGGTGACTACAGAAACGGCCGAGCCGATCAGGACAAAGATCAAGGGGACTAAGGTCGCGATGGAGGCCATTTTGACTTCATAGGCCTCAATCTTCTTTCCCATATATTCCGGCGTCCGGCCGACCATGAGACCGGCGAGAAAAACGGCGATAATGACAAAAATCATCATGCCATAAACGCCGCAACCAACGCCTCCGTAAATGACTTCACCCAACTTCATAAGGACCATGGGAACCAGGCCGCCCATGGGCGTGAATGAATCATGCATGGAAATCACCGACCCGTTGGATACCGCGGTAGCCGCCACGGCCCAGATACCGGAGCTCGCGACGCCAAACCGGACTTCCTTTCCTTCCATATTGCCCCCTGCCTGAAAGGCTGTGGCCACTTGACTGACTCCCATTTTGCTTATAGCCGGGATGCCGGATTGTTCGCTGGCCACACAGAGCCAAAGCATTGGAACAAAAATAAGAGTCATCGCCGCCCAGAGGGCCCAGCCTTGCCGCGTGTCGCCGACCATCATCCCGAAGGTGTAGCAAAGGGCTGAGGGAATCATGAGGATCAAAAGCAACTCCACAAAAAGCGCCGCTTGGGTAGGGCATTCGTAAGGATGCGCGGAGTTGACGTTGAAGAATCCACCCCCATTAGAAGCCATTTGTTTGATCGACACCATGCTGGCCACGGGTCCGGTCGCGATCGTTTGTTCGGTCACGGTCTTGCCGTTTGAATCCTTTGTCGGTTGAAGCAGAGAAACGGTGTAGTAAGGCTTGAGCGTCTGAGGCATGCCCTGGGAAACAAGGAACAAGGACGTCACAATGGATAAGGGCAGAAGGATATAGAGAATCGTACGGTTGAAATCGACCCAGTAATTCCCGATGGTTTTGCCCCGGACCCCTCTCAGACCTCGGATTAAAGCGACAAGGACGGCCATTGCCGCCGCCGGCGAGATAAAATCCTGAACCGTCATGCAGAGCATTTGGGTCAGGTAGCTCATGGTCGTTTCACCGCCATAAGCCTGCCATTGCGTATTGGTCAAAAAGCTTAACGCCGTGTTAAAGGCCAGATCCGGTGCGACCGGACCAAAGCCGGCGGGGTTGAGCGGTAAATGCTGCTGGATACGTTCGATGAGGTAAAAGAGGAGAAAACTGATCGCGCCGGACCATAGGGCGGCAAAGGCATACGTTTTCCAATCCATTTCCTCTTGAGGATCGACACCCCAAATCTTGTAAATCAAACGCTCGATGGGAACGAGCCATTTAGCCGGACCCGGCATATCCCCTTCATAGACTTTCGCCATATACCAGCCGACCGGCTTGGTGAGGGCGAGCATCGCCATAAGATAGATAAGACATTGAATAAGGTTATTTGTGTTCATCGTGATTCCTCTGAGTCCAAATACCTATCGCGATTCCAATCACGAAAGCCAAAACAATTGACCCGGATAGGGTTGTCGGTATATTCCCCTGCAAAGCCGTTGAGGGCGGCCACACCGCAAGCGCCTGGGCGCTCATGCCAAGCACGATGACCACAGCCATAAATGCGCGCATGATTTTGCCTCCTTGAGACACAGCGACTTTCTTCGATCTCAGGATAACGCAAGTGCCCATAAGGACACCATTAAGAAGGCGTTAACGAGGCGTTAATGATGGGGAGGAAGCTATCAGCGGGAACCGAATTGAATGACCAGGCCGCCTGCCATGATGAGGCTTAGGCCGACCCAGGTGGAAAGCGGGATGGTCTCGGAGAACACGTAACGCCCGACAAGAATGCTGACCAACGCGAAAAAAGCCACGTAAACTCCGATCAACTTCGAAAAATCCCATTTGACCATATTGACCATAAGTCCGTAGCAGCCCAAGCCGAGGCAACCGGCAATGATGTAGGCAAAAGAGCTCTTTCGCAGACCCGTCCGGATGATGGCATCCCCACCTACCTCAAGAACTGCTGCCAAGATAAAAAATAGCCACGCTACAAAGGTCATAAGCGGTAAGAGAGCCTCGTTTGCACAAACCATGAGGGAGGGAGACCTGCCGTGGGAACGCTACTGTAGGATGAGGAATCATTTACAAAAAAGCGCTGATCAAACTGCCTCCCGCCGGATACATCCAAAAGAAACCCATAAGGTAGAGGAGATCGCAAACCCAGCGAAGCGCGTTTCTTATCAAAGAACAGGCGATTGGAATAATCCTGCCGGTCAGCAATGAGCCATTCTTGTGAGGCCCACTGGAATGCCGTATATCCTCTCAGGGGACCGTAAAGCTTGCGTGAGATCTCGGCATTAACGTTCCGTGGACCAAAAATTGAAAGCTGCGCGCTCCAATTGGGAGTCGGCCTATAGCGCAGGGCGATGTAAGGAAATCCGACTAAGCCCTGCAGGCGATCATCATAAGCTTCAAAATAATATCCGACGCCCGGCAAGGGGATCCCATTGAAGAAATGACGGTTGTTCGAATAACTCAAAGAAAAAAGCCAGGCATTATGGTCGCCGGAGGGAACGCGGTAGCTCGCCAACCCCCGGAAAACGGTTTCATGGATGGAATAGAAAGGATGATCACTGTCTGATCCGACTGTGAAATTCAGCCCTAGTGTTCGGCCGTTGTTAAAAAGATGGTTATAGCCGGCTCCTGTTTCGATCGACCAGAGATCCTGTGGAACTGCCGTGTTGATCTGCGGGATCATGATGGGCTCACCAATCCCCAGGTGGCTGAAACGTTCATTAACCGACCACGTATCGCTCGCTGTCTTGGAGACAATGAATCGCCCGGTTTCTCTCTGATCAACCATTGTCGGAGATCCGCCGGACTCACTCGGGGAACCCCACATCTGATAGTCCAATGCACTGGCCGTTGGAGCCGCTCCTTCGCCCATCATCAGCGGCGGCTCGCGATCAACGCCCCGATCGTCCGCATAAATGAGCCATGGGGAAAGTGCAATTCCGCTACCCAATAATAAAATGGAAATCAGTCTTAGCCGCATAGGTAAATCAATCTTAGCACCAAAAAGGCCTGTGCTTTACTCCTCTGCAGATTCCAGGCGATATCCTACTCCCGGTTCGGTTTTGAGCGAGCGTGGACGCACGGGGTCGGGTTCGATTTTATGGCGGAGTTGGTGGACGGTGATGCGAACAAGTTCCGGCGTGACGGTTTCCCCCCACACTTCCTTTATAAGCTGCTTTTGGCTCACGACCCGGCCGGCGTTACGAACAAGAACCGCCAAAAGATCGTACTGGAGAGGCGAAAGGTGTATCTCTTTCTTTTTCAGCCATACTTTTCGGACAATGAGATCCACCTTCAGGCCTTCATGGTCATAAAGAGGAGGCGCATCTTCCGGCTTTTGCGCGGCATGACGCAGCGCGACGCGCAGCCGGGCCATGAGTTCCGGCACGCCGAACGGCTTGGTGAGGTAATCGTCGGCCCCAGCGTCCAGACCCTTGATCTTGTCATGTTCCTGGCCCCTGGCTGAAATGATAATGACAGGAGCAGACGTCCATTGACGCAAAGCCTTGAGAACG
>Ga0207068_1264_pt1 | contig 12098 bp, 11 predicted proteins | sample Alteio_BWMinCont_23_FD_153475 | JGI IMG/M metagenome (GOLD analysis project Ga0207068, IMG submission 153475) | Enriched cells from forest soil in Barre Woods Harvard Forest LTER site, Petersham, Massachusetts, United States -... | ecosystem: Environmental > Terrestrial > Soil > Temperate forest >... | reverse complement strand
CCATATTAGATGAGATTTTTCAGCCTTTTATCGACAACGTGCGTAAGCGTGCTGGACTTCAGAAAACGATGCTGATACCTTCACCTTTATTCATAACGAGTGTAGCAATTATTTCTGTTTTATTGCTGTCAAACATATCTCAAGCAATATGCAGCTTTTTTAGCCAGCGGTTTCCGCTTAAGGGGTGTGAATTATAGTTGCTTCAAGAAATGGTATGTTCATGGCTTTTGCTGCATGTTCATCGTGCCAGGTGTCGCCAATCATGAGTGAGTTCTGTGGGGTTATCTTAAGCCCAAATTCTTCCAAGACCATGTCTTTGATAACGATCAGCATCCCGGCTCCGGGTTTTTTAAATTGACCAGCAAGATGATGATAGCGTGGATCTTCATGTGCTTTGCGAATTACTATCGCGTCATCTGCCGATTTTTTGATGATAACATAGCATTCTGTTCCGCCGATTTTTGGTGAAAATGTTGCAGCGACTACCGGCAGTTTTTCCATAAGTGTGGTCATTTTTCTGACAACACTCGACATTGGGCAAAATTACCTTTGCGCTGCTTGTGGTGTCATTGGGATCTTTTGAAGCCCATAATGGTTCCGTCATTATCCCAGATGATGATTTTTTTGTTGGTCATAAGCTGTGGAGATGGAATGTTGCTGCAAAGTGGGGTGCTACTCATGATTATATACCAAGCGATTATGATCGTGTTCATCGGCTAACCGTATCGATTTGTTGGGATCATTGAAATGTATCGATGAGATTTGCATATTGATTTTATCCACCATAAAATCTGCGCAAGGCTTTATGAGCGCTTTGATGTCATCCCAATACTCATTTTCTAGGCCAATACAAATCGATTTTGCCCGCTTCATCACCGGTTGATATATTTTGGGTAAATGATTCATCACCCAATCTGCAGCAGCAGGTTTAGATCGTATCTCATCTGTTGATAAAGTACTCCAGATTCGCGCGTACGTCAGTAAAACATTACGAGTATCATGCTCAAGATCCGTAGCCAGTCGATTGACATCATGCAGCATTGCTTTCATAAAATCGTGGTATGGAACCTGTGCCAATACTTGTTTGGGATCTGGCCCAAACAACGTCTGACTTTTTAGCAAAATTTGAGTTACGATGAGCGCAAGCTCGGGCATTTCATGAGTTGTCCATGGTTCAATGACGCCTGTTTCAAGCGATGTACGTAACCACTCACCATATTGAAAATCAAAGTGAGGAGGGTATTGCCAAGGATTAATAGCTGCCTTCTCAACAATGGTTATTTCAAGAGGCAGTTTTGGGCTTTTCATATAAATACCAGATATCTGCAGGAGATGTGTAATGAGTTGCGTTTTTTCCTCTGCAGTTGTTGCTCGATTGGTAACAACAAATAAGTCAACGTCACTGTACTTTTGCAGCCCGCCTACAAGAGATGAACCATAAAGATAAACGCCCAAAAGATCAGTCTCTAAAATCGTTTTCAGTAATCTTATACTATCTTTAAGCTGTTGCTGCATTTCATGGCTATAAACATTATTTACTTGCGCTCTATGATTGCTCGTATGCGTTGATGCTTTATTCATGATTTGGTATTCGCTTTGTGTATAAGCGGCACAAGCAATGGGCGTGATAATAATTGTGCTTGCATAAATGCTCCAGAGTAAGCTTATCAATTTCATCCACGTGTCTTTACTGTATTCCAACTGATGATTTTTGGGTTGAGCATAAGATTGGAAGGGGTGGTGTTGCATAGTGATATATCACTGATGAGTATACACCAGGGGAAATACAGCCGCTACTTTACGCCTCGGAGTTGAAAAAATATGGGGAATGTGTATAATAAAAGCTTACCATGTAATTGAAATATTTTTTTGATTTTCAAATGATAAATATTATTATTAGGGAATATAGGGGGTGTGATCATGAAAAGTACAGTACATTTTTTCTCAGATAAGCTGTTTGCGATACTAGTCTTATGTGTGCCAGTATACAGCCATGAGGCATCCAAAACATGGCGGATTGTGCCCCTTATATCAGTAAAATTACAAAAGCAATTGAAGATGAGTGCTCTGGAGCGTGGCATCAATTCATTGTTCACTTTAAACTTTGATAAGGTTGCAGGAATGCCGCTCTATGAGAAAGGTGCTCCGCGAAGAATTTTCATATTTGACGTTACACAAGATAATGGAATCATATTTACACGAGTTGATTTTGATCACAAGGGTTATTTTTGTGGGCCTCCGCCGCATGATGTGATAACTCTTTTTGAGGGAGAACATCATTTACAAGATTTAATTCGTACAACAACAGGTATCAATAATCCATGCGGGTTTGTGCGTCGCCATGAATCAGAATTTGAAAGAGGCGTGACGGTAGGAATATCTTATGTTATATCGTCTTATAATTTTTTTGTTGATTCGTTGTGTCTTATGTTACAAGCGTCAGCAACGTTTCAATATAGGCCATCTCATTGTGTTGGTATACGACGCGCTGCTCATCGGCCAAGTATATTTATTTCATCATGTGTGACTGATGAGATGTTGCTGCAGGAGTTTGAAAAAATTACTTGGGAAACAATAGAAAAGTATCTTAAGGAATATTTGAGTAAATCGGATAAAGATGTCATGCAGCTTCGCAAGGCCTACGATCAATTTCACTATGAATTGCATAGGATGAGATCTACACCGCGCGTCTACAATGATGTTTTATGCATCGTATAAAGAAATAATGAGTATCCGCGGATCATTAATTCATATGAAGCACTGGGGCGAGTTTTTGGATATGCTGATCTCATTCAAATGAAGTTCTTGAGAAATACGAGTAAATACCGATATCACTTCGGCATCTGAGTCTGCGAAAATGATTCACCATTTTGTTATTACTCATCCGCAACCAACGTCATTCAAAAGATGTGCAATTGAAGTTTGTCATAGTGTAGCCTGATATAATCAGATGGATAGTCTGTCTTGTCACGATAATGCACTAGCTTTTTTCAGGAAAATATGTGTATAGAAGTAGATCTTGTTATAAAGTCTTACCTAGAACAATTTGGCATTAAAAACGATGTTGTTTCGCGCATTACTCATTCATCGGCGATGGTTGCTGCGGTTTATAAAATTGATCAGACAGATAGCGATCCTCTTATTCTCAAAATATGTCAGTTGCCACGCCATTATCATCGTGAACTGGCAGCCCTTAAACAATTGGCTCATGTAATTCCCGTTCCTCATGTTAAGGATGTGATTCCTCCCCATGAAAATTTGAGCGGCGCCATTCTTATGGAATATCTATCAGGTACGTTACTCCAGGATTGCGAGATTACAGAATCACTGGCATACGAACTTGGTATTATGCTCGCGCGTGTCCACAATATACGTGGTGAAGGAGTTGAAGAAGCGCCGCTGCAGTATTTTTCTCGAAAATTTGAAGAGAATATTACTGAATGCGCGCAATATCTTTCTGCAACTATGATACGAAAATGTCGTGACTATTTTAATGCTCATGTTGATCTTTTGTGTACAGCTGACGGTCCGTGTATGGTGCATGGTGATTTTCATCGCGGTAATATTATTGTTGATGGCGGCACTGTCAAAGGAATTATCGACTGGTCATCAATGCATTATGGTTTTGCAGAAGAAGATTTAAGTCTCACTGAGTATGCAGGGTGGAATATGAGTGCCGAAGTTAAAAACGCTTTTTTGATGGGATACGAGAGCATTCGACCCATTTCCGATTATCGCATTGTGTTGCCACTCTTTCAGCTGAGCAAGCGACTCGATATAATCGTTTTTATTATAAGAACGGGAACATGGAAAACGCATCATGCGAATTTGTATCATGACCTATGCAAACGAATTGAAAATTCGCTGCGAGATTTTTAAGATTTCAGTCGACGAATAATGTGCTGTATGAGTTGAATAATATCTGCGCATTGTCGAGGGCGCTGTTGCGGTGGACAGTGCACCAGGCAATCGAGCAGAGAAACAAGGTTTAAAAGATCGACCGTAATGCGCCAATGGTCAGGAAGTTCCAGTCCAGCATCGTGTATTCCCTGCAGAAATGATGACTCGAATATTAGTGGCATGTGATGCGCGTAGCGTACCATGTTTGCAACGTCACAAAGCCACGGACCGGAGAAAGCAAATTCCCAATCGATGACGGCGGAAATTTTCCACGTATTGTGTACACGATGTACCAGAATATTTGCAGGGTCATAATCTGCATGCACCAAATGTGTCGATGGATCGGGAGGTAAATAAGAACTATGCGTATCGATAATCCGTGCGATGGAATTACATGTATGCGCGCCGAGTTGTTCTACTACGGTTTGATGCTCCAAACGCTCCTTGATGAATTTTATGAGATCCTGCGATGAGAACGGTGTGCGAACCTGAAGTTGTGCATCAAAGAATCCTGAGCGATCGAAATGGTATGCCTGAATCGCTGCGAGCGTGGCTCCAGCAGAATGCATGATATCCCGCATATTTTCTTCCGGGTGATCGAGCAGAAGGTCACGCAGTGTGATGCCTGGCATGTATTCAACGATCGCGTAGCGATACTGTTCAAAATCTCCCACAGCATAATAACGAGCAACGGGTACTGTGGAGCTGATGAGTTCTGCAATATTTTGCTCTCGATATGCTGCATCTTTGTCGCGAAAATAGAGCCGCAGAATGAGTGGTTTATCGTTGTGGAATAAAAGCTTGATGTTGAGATTAGCGCACCCGCCAGGAATAATTTCATATGTAAAAAGCTGTTTCTCTGGCAGCACCGCTGCAACAAGATGACGAATATCTTGCTCAGGAATAGTTGTATATTCGGAGAGTTTTTCCCACTCATGCTTAAATGTCATGATACCTCGTTAGTTTTTGATATGATCTGGTGAATCATCAACCAACCGAATCTCCACCCGCTCAACTCCTTTTCCGGGGCGATCGCGTTTGAGTGTTACTTTGCCTACTTCACCGGTGGATTTTACATGTGTGCCGCCACAGGGAACTTCAGCAAACCCTTCAATTTTCCAGTATCGTCGTTGATGCTCTACGTCTGAGAAATCTTTATGGATTGGTAGGTCATTGGCGACAACCTCATGAAACTGCGCTGATATTTCTGGTAAAAAGGGAGCTATACTTTCTGCAGATTCAAAATCGATTCGCGCTTTGGCTTCAGCGATATGAGCACCAACTTTTTTGAGATGAAGTTTGCGCGTGATTAATTCAAGCACCAGCTCTGCAGCAAAGTGCAGACGCATGAGTCGTTTTCTTCGTGGCCAATCGATTTCCATGGTTACGGTATCACCCGATTTTACGGTGTGCTCTGGGGGAAGGGTGTAGTAGATGAGTGGTCCATCCATGCGCGAGCTCAAGACCGGCAGGGAGTTGATTGTTGCTTTATCACTTTCCTGCGCGCCTGAGAAGTGGTAAATGATCGTTTCTTCACAGAGAATGTGATCGCCATCAACTGATGCAACTTTTGTTGTGAGTGTTTGTTGATAGGGGTTATCCCAAAAAACTTTACGCATGATACCCTTTATTTATTATGGGTTAAACAACCTCTATCTTAAGCGCAGCGACAAAATACTCTTGTTCTTCAGGGCTGAGTTTTTTGCGGATATGGTGCCAGACTTCAGTGAATTTTTCTGGTTCCGCGCTTTGTATATCATGTAGGAATACTTCTCGATCATGAATATTCATATGAGGAAATAACGCTTCGAGCATGTGGACCATCTGTTCCGGCGTCATTCGATGATAGGTATCAATTTCTACCTGTCGCAATTCATCATCAGCATAAAGTCGTTGTAACTCTGGCAAAATGATCGTCTCTTCTTCATGAAGGTGAATAAGATTTTCTCCGACGAACTTCCTGAATTGTAAGTAGAACTGATAGCCGGCCTCGATTTTATCGTCTCGTGATGCGCTACTGCCGATTTTATCAAGCAGATTGCGCAAGAAGATCACTTCTTCATTAAAATGGTCATGCTCCGCTTCTATTTGCTGGTAAACAGCGGAATTCTTTTTTTTGAGAAGGGGATGGAGCATATTATTTTCATAGTGAGCGTGGCCCTCAAGTAGCTCAATCAATGCATCAAATGCGATTTTGACATTCTGTAATGCATCATCGGAGGTAAAATCGGTCTGTGCGATGAGTCGTTCCAATTCGTTAAACCTGAAGCTTACATACTTATGCTCACGATAAAATTTATAACGCATTCGTTTCCTGTGGTATTTAATGCAAGAGATATGTTGTTGACGCTTTCAATGTACCAATCTGAGACTTTTCAGCAAGGGGAAGGAGCGAAATCTTATTGGTGAACTGACAAGAGAAATCATGCGTTGCAGCAATGATAGTTTTTAGGTAACCTAGGTATAGACGTAATTGTCATTTTTATATGTTTGACTGAATATTAATATTGAGATTAATTGCTATCGTATGGAGAACGTTATTATGAAATTAGTCAGTAGATTACTTGCAATGAGCACCTTATTATCTTTGGGCTGGGCATATTGTGCTGGTGATGCGCATTCGTTCTATAAGTCGCGAGTTGAGTATCTTATCCATGGAGACAAGGATAAAGAACAGTTGATTATCAAGTTGGTTGGGGTTCTAAAGCAACCAGAAACACCGGTTTATAGTTCACAAAATAATACGCAAATTTTGATGCATATTGGAAATCATACCGTTGCTTTGATTATGTCGGGCAAAAGTAAAGATGTTTCTAAAGATGGCCGCGCTGGTAATCGATTACATACCGATGTTCAGATGTATTATTGTGATAGTAATGGTGTTACGCATAGTGATAATGTATGTGTCTATCTTTATCTTTTAAAACACAAAACCCGTTTACTTGAAGCAAAATTCAGCGCAACCAAGGGTACTGGCGATCGAGATCTTATTGTAACGGTGCCTATTGTTTCTGAAAAAGATGGTGATGAAGGGCATGATTCAAGCAAAGGCCCCATTTCTTTTGGCGGAGGTAGTTATTAACCTTTCATTTTTCTTGGTGGGGGATATAATGCCTTATTTTTGGTATTTTTTATCAATAACAATGTGTGGTCACTGAGGGCTGAATCTACAAGTTGTCTGAGATCTCCTTAATCTGAGCGATAAAATGTTCAATCTGTGTCACTATGTTTTGGCGTGCTGCATCATCATGGACAAAGTCAACTTCACCATTAATAATAAGCACGGGAACTTGTTCTAAGGATTGATGAATATTCTTTTTTTCAACAAGCCATTGTGTATAAAGACGATGCAAATTTTCAAAATAAGTAATATTTAAAGAAGCCTTGAGAACGCGATTTCTTTTAATTGCACGTGCACGTGCGGTTGCGGGTTGTGTCTGTAGAAAAATAAATCCATCGGGTTGGTGAAGAGCGTTTTCCATAAACCATAAACAATGTTCTTGCAGTATTTCCCACTCTATCGGGGTGATCGTGCTGTTTTCAAAAAGCATCCGCCCAAATACGAAGAGTGTCGCAAAATAAGAACGATCGGTAATAAAAATCTCCTTGTCGGGATGTTGAATATATGCATCATGTAAAGCTTGTGAAAAGGTTAGGCATATATAATTCTGGAGGGTAAGTCCCCAGCGGCTTTTATCTTTAATATATGCTTCAAATAAATTACCGACTTCATTAATGTTATTCCAGCGATCGAACGGCTCAGGTATAATGTGTGCTTCCGGGATATGTTCAGCGATCATGCTGCATAATGTCGATTTTCCTGCTCCCGATATTCCTTCTACCATAAGCAATACCTGTGCCTGTGTGTAACCAAAGAACATTGGTACTGCGAGTATGGTCGAAAAGAGCAATTTTTTCAGTGATACGCTGTTATAATATTTCATATAGTCTCCTCATTTTCCCAAGATTTTGTTAACGAACCGTGTCGTACGTGATGGTGTTGGTTTTGTAAACTCAATAGTCGGACGAAAGATATGTACACTTGTTGAGTCATATAAAGAGGCGATGAATCGTCCATCGGGTAATACTTCAAGTCCTGAGATGCCTCCTGCAAGCGGGACGGCTCGTTTGATGCGCCCACCATTTGGTATAGCAAGTTTTTGGATGGGCTTCTTGGTTAGTATATCAATGATAACGATTGCTCCATTCTTGCATCCGACAAGAAGGTGCTGATTGCCCAGATAAGCAAGTTTTGTTGGATCTTTTATCGGTATTTTGGCAGTACGTAGTCCTGTATTCATGTCCCACAATTGTACCGATGATTTAGAACTACAGCTTGAGGCAAGGATATTACCGGGCAGTACAAGGGTATCGACATAGTCTCCCCAATGATGTGTTTGAAGCCATTGAGTGCTTCGTAGACTATTAGTATCCCACGTTTGGATACAATGAGTATTGATTGAAATTAAAGAACCATCAGGTAAGAGTGCCAGTGCCTTTGTTGTCGTCGCTCCATGATTTGAAACAATTACCCCCTCGCACGTCCGTGTCACCGGATTCCATATTCTGATTGTTGTATCATCGGCTGCTGAAATGAGGCGGTTTTTTTGAGCCAAAAACACCAGCGCATTTATTTGACCAGTGTGTCCAATCAAGTCATACATGTATGTGCCGGTTTTAGTATTCCATATATAAATAAGTTCTTGCGCTGCTGATGCAAGCATCCCGTTGTTCAATTCAGTAAGAGCGTTTATTGTGTGTGAGCCTATAAGGCTTTTGAATTTTCTGTTGCTCATATCCCATATATCAATAGTGCCATTGTTGCATCCTATGGCAAGCGCTTGCGTACTTAAAAGTTTAAAGCATGTTATCCAATAGGGATGACGATATCCTTCGCTATCGCTTCGTTCAGGAGTCAGCATTTGATTGTACTCATAATGTTGTTCAGTGTACGCGTATTGAACAATCTCTTGCCCAATAACGGTAGGAAATTGACAAATATATGCCAGAATGTCCAAAAGCGCTTTACAGTCTTTCTGTTCCCAGTCAATTTTGGGTAAAATCTGTTGCGTTGCAGAACAGCGTTTTTCATCAGAGGCTTTGAGCGATTGAGATGCGTACATATGATCACTCATGATGCACATGAACGATGTTAATAGTATGAAGCGGGCGATGTTTGATGATAGAGCATTCATAGCAGTTCCTTGCGAGTTTATGAAAAATATGAGAATGTAAATACTTTATAAGATACACTACTCTGAAAGACACTACAAAATAAAGGTAAATGTCTTTTGCGCGCTGATTGTTTTTAGTATCATGAATGGAGCATAATTTCTGATTTGTGGCAGTACGTGTAGTATACCAGGATTCTGTTATATATTATTTAAAAAAATTATAGTGAGTTGTTATGGTTCTTAACGTGCGGAAATTATTATTGTGTCAGATTGTTGTATTATGTATGACATCTTTGTCCATTGCAGCAGCGCAGAGTTTTTCTCATGTGTGCGATGAGGATGAAAAACATCACGGTAATTTGCATTGCGTAGAAAAAATCTTTAGGAATTGTTTGGTTTCCAAAAATGTTTATGCTCGACCATCATCGGTTTCGAAGCTTCCCGATGCGGTGTGGCTGGAAGTATTCGCATTTGTTGGAAATATCTGGCGCGTTCAGAGAGGCATCCGTGTGGATGGAATTCCTCGAGCTCTTGCGTGCTGTGATGATAATAGACTTGCCATAGGTTTTGACTGCCAATGTAACATAGAAATGTATGATACGAAAACGCTTAGAAAAATTGCAATGCTTTCGAGGACTAAAACGTGGAGAGAATGGTTTCATGCAGGATATATTTATTCACTGGTTGGATTGCCTGGCAACAGGCTTGTTGTGGGTAGTCAGCCTGATATCGAAATATGGAACATTCAGTCTGGTAAATGTGAGCAAAGACTTGATGGGCATCGAAGTGGCGTTTCGGCGCTTGCTGTTTCGCCAACAGGCTTATTGATTTCTGGTTCATGTGCTGGCGTTGTTAAAGTATGGGATGTTGAATCTGGTGAATGTGTGAAAAAAATTCGAGTGTTCGAGCGCTCACGAGATTCTGAGCTATCATTGATGCGTCTAGATCGACGTATAGATGAAGAGGAGATGTTGCAGTTTTCAAAAGTTAGCTCTCTTGCAATATTAGGGAATGATGTGATTATGGCGAGGTCAAAAGTTTTTTCAAAATTATTTAATCTTAATAATGGGAAAATGATAAGAACGCTCTTCACTAATATTACATTATCTTTGGATGTATTTTGTGATGGCATATCTATTCTTGGGCATGATAATGGTACGATTGTTGTAGGAGATCTGCGGTCTGGTCGAGACACGCAATTATTACCGCACAAAAGTTCTCATAAACCGCTTGAAGTAAGGGCACTTGTGCGCTTATCTGAAACCAGATTTGCATCTGCGTATAATGATGGGACTGTGAGGATATGGGAGTCGTTTCCTGATTGCAACTATGCAGAAGATGCGTCAGTAAAAATATCGGTGCATTCTTCACCTTCATCAACCAGTTTTGAAGATGCTGCCCCTCGATCATGCGGTACACGCCTGAGATTGTGGGGCGCATGTCTGATGAAGCGTCTTACCGCCGTTCCCGGTTTTTTACGTTTTACAAAAAAGAATAACTAAATGATATGCGACATCGGCTTTATTTGATGATAGGCAACGGTTACTGATTCGCCGCTCTCAAAGCATAACGTTACAAAACGTTCGCGACAGTGGGTTGGTTTGCAATAACGTATTTTTGTAGCACACAACTTCCAGTCGCCATTCAATGAGATAATTTTTATCCCTCTGCGGAGCAATTGAATTGGTATGAGAGCCTGACCGTCAAAAACCCATGTGTCACGAGCACAGCTTGGCGAGCACGTATTTGTTAAAAAGAGCAACAGAACAGATAAGAGTGTTAGTACGCTATTCATGACCATCTCTGAGAAGATATCAATTTGCTGCAAGCTTAGTCAAAAAAATTTTTTTGCACAATGAAGAATCAACTAAATGTTTATAAAAAGAGTGCGGTACTTTTATATTTTAATGATATGCTAGCGCTGATGGGAGATTATTGTGTGGGGGGATTACGATGAAAAAGACCCTCCTTGCCAGTTATATTGATGGTTTGCGTGATGAAACGCATGGTGCTAGTTATGAAAGCATTATGCGATGTTTTTTCCCCGAAATGATCACGGCACTTGTTCTATACTCACTTGTGGTGCTCATTGATGCTCGATTTATCGCACACCTGAAATCCACAGAATTATATGCAACGGTCGGTGTTACCAATACCCTCATGCATTTTTTAACAAAAATTGCCGAAGGCCTTTCGGTGGGAACGATGGTTTTATGTGGCTATTATCATGGTAAAAAAGATGACGCGTCAGTGTTTTCTGTAGCAATTTCTTCATTAATGGTGACATCATGTTTGGCATTTTTTCTGTGGGCCGGCCTCTATTTTTATGCAGGAACGGTCTATCGCTTTTTAGGAACTCCCGACCAAATTGTTGCCTTTGGAATACCATTTTTGCGGACACGTTCATTAAGCGTTGCATTAATGTTTATCTTTTTTTCAATCAGCGGATTTCTGCGGGGCATTAAGCAAAATTATATTCCGACACGCTGTTTGGTCTTGGGATCATGTGTTTTTGTTATCTGTGACTATGTGCTTATTTTTGGAAAATGTGGTTTTCCTGCATTGTGCTTACAAGGCTCTGCGGTTGCATCGGTCATTCAATATAGTGTGATGGTGATTGCCGCACTTGTTGCTATGATACGCGATAGTGTCATATGTTCTCAGTTAAAGACGTGGTACCGTTCATTTTCCTGGACATTAGCACGGCGTATTTGTGTTTTAAGTTGGCCGGTGATGTGTGATAAATCGGTACTTGCCATTGCAAAAATGTTATTAGTTCGGGGAATAGCGCCGATGGGCTCTTTAGCGTTAAGCAGTTTTGGTATTATCAAGGACCTTGAAATGTTTGCGTTTGTTCCCGCCGTTGCTTTTGCACAGGTGACTACCATTTTGGTCAGTAATCAGTGGGGAGCGGGTGATATTGAGGGTGTTAAATATACGGTTAAACGGACGTTAATGCTTGCTTTAGGAATGGTATCTATTATTTTAGCATTCTGTTCATGGCATGCATGGTCAATTATCGGT
>Ga0207068_1263_pt1 | contig 12105 bp, 4 predicted proteins | sample Alteio_BWMinCont_23_FD_153475 | JGI IMG/M metagenome (GOLD analysis project Ga0207068, IMG submission 153475) | Enriched cells from forest soil in Barre Woods Harvard Forest LTER site, Petersham, Massachusetts, United States -... | ecosystem: Environmental > Terrestrial > Soil > Temperate forest >... | reverse complement strand
TAATTATCCTCGAATGAGCATTAGTCCTTAAATATCTTGATCTTCTCAAATCATTAGTAATATAAAGCCTCTTTAACCATCTATCGGCACCATCATATTTTGCATGGAATTCTTCTCTTGCATGAATGGTTTTAAAATTATCTATAAAAATAAAATCCCCTGACCTGAGTATAAATTTGGTTTGCTTAAATTTCATTTCTTGATATAGGGATTTAAGAGCCATTTCCGCTTCCAAATCGCCGTCTGATACTCCTATATTATTCATATTCAACCTGATATACGGATCTTCAAATCTACCAAATAATATTGGAGATAAAAAATCTATCTGAGGAAGTTGATGAGCGTAATTTATGCCTATTTTGAACCTATTTTGAAACAAAACTGATTTAATTTCTTCTGTTAAACTCAAATCACTAGTGTATACAAGTGATATAGGAGTTTGTGTCGGATTTCTCATGCATAGTAAGCTCAAATACTCCCCAGCAAAAGGATGAAATGCATCTTCTGTATGAAAATCCAAGGGATAATTGGCTCCTGAACTTATCGGTTTATTTTCATCTTCTTTTATAGGGATAATCTCATTTATAATATTCCCATTTTGTATTGAACTCCATGTAAATATTTCCCCAATTAATGATGAAAGCATAAAATGTAATACTTCTTCTTTAGTTGCATATATCTTTTCGTCATTAGTGGGTATTTTTAATGGGGTTTTTCCAATGGCATTTTGGTTAATAGGGAATCCTCTAATGCAAATCGTTGATATATTTTCCAAAAACTTAAAATCGTATAAAGCATGAATATAGCTCAATTACACTTTTTATTGAAATAGGAGCACTTTTATTAGCTTGTACTGTTCCAATTGGCATTTTGACATGGGAGGCAGTTGTTCGAATTGAGAACCTTAAGAATCAAAATGATATGTTATTGTCTAATGCAAATTTTGAACAAAAGCAAATTAGTATTATTCAGTCCAATATCGCAGCTATAAAGCAAGATATTAAGCATCACAAAGTATTCATCACGTCAGATAAACTGAAAATACATCGTCCGAAATACACTGATATTATTGACTTATTTGTTATTCATCAGCTGGAATTATTATCAGATATGCTTTCGGGAGAAACGGGCAAAAGTCTAGTCTTTGATCTAAATCGTAAAAGTAATGATAAGAATAAACAAGTTTGGAAAACATATATATCATCTGCTCAAACCTCCTTTTTTGGTATTCAATATAGAATCACAGAAGAAACCTTTGGAGGTAGCGATGATTACGAGTTTTTGGATTTCCAAAAAAAAATAATACAAAATCTTAAACAAAATCGGATAGCGCTCTCACTCACAAAAGATGTAAACATATCTGATAACCAGTCTTTTAATAAAGGAAATGCATTCTTTACTAGAGTATTTGTAATCAATGATGTTGATTTTTCTGATAAGGAATTAAATAGGGTATTCACTGTCATGGAGCTCCAATCATCCTTTGGCATTCATGTTAGATACATTTTACAATCTCATTATGAGGCTATTGCGAAGGATTATTACGAAAACATTGAAAGCCCAGATTTTTGTTTGATTGACCGTGACTACGAAGATGAAATAGGAGAGAACGTAGCAAGAAACAGCAGGGGTAAATGCCTACTTGTTGTAAAACTTGACACAAAGTATGAAAATGGTAATATAAAATATTATAAGAAGCAATTTGAAATTACTACAGAAGATGATTATAAATTAAATGCTGCTAAAAAGATAATTAGTACATTACTGGCAGGTCGCATAACTACATTTTTCAACAAAAATTTAATTTATCATCAATCTCTACCGGAATTTAATAAAACGATTAGAAAAATTATGACGCAAGACAACGAACAAAATAAGACATCACTTTTTACTGAACGGTTTCTTATTGAAACTGCAGATGAAAAGTTATCTGCATTAATTTACAGGATTAAACCATATCAGAAACCTGAAATTCTGTTTTTACATGGTGCAGGTGAATCAACAAAAGAGCGACTAACTTATATTGCTCAACCTATTGCAAAGGAGAAAAAGGTTCCTGCTTTATTGTTTGATTTTTCAAGTCATGGTGATAGCACTGGCGATAGGAAGAAATCAACTTTAGAGAAGAGGGTCGTAGAGGCTAAGAAAGCAATGGAGTACTTTGACCAAAAGAAAAAGATAAAAATTATTGCTTCAAGCATGGGTGGTTATGTAGCAATGAGATTAATAGAAACAGGTAGGATCGGATCCTTGGTTTTATTTTCTCCATCTGTATATTCTGACGAATCTTTTTCTGAACCAATGGATGGAATTGCTTTTACAAACGCAATTAAGGTCGAGCAAAGTTGGAAGAACTCTATTGTTTACTCAAATTTAGAAAAGTATAAAGGTAAATTATTGCTGATAACCGGAGAAAAGGATGAAGTAGTTGGGCAACATGAGGATAATTGGATTTTTAAAAAGATATATAATTCCTGTGGTTCTACTTCTGCCGATAAAAAATGGCATATCATTAAAGGTGCCCCTCATTTGTTACATAATAGATGGTTCCCTAATCATTTAGAAGACTTTGAAGAAATTCTTCCCATGATTTATAAGTTCATTTTGGATTAAAATATTTTCTTTAGCAGTAAAATGCCCCCATATAATTGAGGGCATTAAAAATTAGGCAGACTTTCTTTTAATATAAGTTCGTAAGAGCAATAAAAAGAAAATACAAACCAAAACAGTTGCAATTTGAATAGGAGTGATTTCAATATTGAATAGATTTTCAATGCAATAGCACAATATTGATCCCCTAAATGAATGAACATCGTTTACTTCCCTCAATTCCCATTCTAATTGGGTCAATGGACTTCCTACGAATAATGCGCTTGTGATATAGGCAAATTGGTAAATCATTGGCCCAAAATAATTAAAGCAACGGTATCGAATCCAATGTAACCCCGTAAAAAGGTAAAAGACCAAAAAGAGGTTTATGTAAAGAATCAAGTTCGCAATCAATTTATGTGCATACAAAACATAAATGGGCGAAAAATTTGAAATTAAGATTGCAATTGATTCCACATAAAAGAAGTAGAGAAGAAGTATCAAAGAGCCAAATGAGAGTTTAATCTTTTTGATAATCATAAGTTTAATTTTTGCAGTGACTATTAATCACCTGAAGACACGCAATCAATAGTCACTGCATCTTATAATTATCGCTCTGATTATATCATTCAATGCTAAATATTCAAAACGAGTCTCAATTTTCTCATTGAGTGCAAGAAAAGCCTGATTTATCGAGGCTTTCTAGTTTTCGATACAAAAAAGCAACATTTCAACTGCACATAACCAATAGCTCCCTTCGTATAAAATGGTTTGGGAATCAAAGGAGAAGAGATGTCCTGGAGATGAGATTACTGGATTGGTTCTCCAAATTGGCAATTTTACTATTGCACAAATTGACAAAAAGATATACAGGTATTCCACGATTTAGACGATTTCTAAATACATTAGATCAGGTAATAAAACAAAGGAGGAATCGACTAAATCTGAATGTTGACCTTAGTTTTCATATCCCGGCAAAAATCCCTCCAACTCCTTCAAATCATCGAAAAAAGTTCGAACTGTGTCCTCCCCATCGGGTGTCCAATGCATATTAAACAAGCTTTCACTAGAGCAAAAATTATGTAAAGTTTTTTCTTCGTTTGTTTTTAGATTAAAAACTTTGATAGAATTGTCTTTTTCAAATGCAATCTCATTTGAGGTGGGTGAAACGATCGCATTGTGACCACCTGGTATAAGCATTTTTCGCTCCCTTGAAATAATATCATATGCATAAACCCCTGGTGAGATTGTGTCAGCTTCCCTCAATTCTCCTATACTATAAACAAATCTATATCCCCCATGAAGCCAAGGTGATTCATGTACATTAAAATCAAATTCCCTACCAATATTGTCAATCCTTTGGACAATTTCTCTTTTTTCGAGGTTCATTATAAGAAGTGATAAAACAGGTATTTTGTCCTCCTTTAGCTGTGTGGTAAAAAGAAAATATTTATCGTCTCGCGATGGATATAAAGGTATTGCTTCTTCGCCATTTCCCGCTTTATAAATATAGTCTACAAGTTTTCCAGAAAGATCGAACAATGCAATATTAGAATGTCCAAAAAAATTGCTATGCCGCTCAACTTCCTCATAGCCGACAAAGCTGTCTTTTGTATTAAGCCATCTAAAGAAACCATAACTCAATTCACCATCGTTTCTATATTTGAATGATTTAAATGAATCGTTGCGATATTCCTGAATTCCATAAATATAGCAATTTGAATCTTGAGCGGGTTCAACAATAATTTTTCCTTTTAAAGGCTTATCAGAATCAGAAATATCGCACGAGAAAGTCAATAATAAATTGGTAATGAGTATTAATATTAATTTTAGTCTTCCCATACTTTTGCACAGACTTTGTGTTGTGCTCAAATTATCTCCTGAAATATATGATATTCTCCCACAATATGATACTTGCCGAGTTTTTTTGGCTACAAATAATTTAACTATAGAATTTCATAAATCAAAAAAGCCTCAATTAAGAGGCTTTCAATGTGGGAGTAACCACAACAAATTCGAACCAATTTTTAAAAGATTTGGAGAAAATTGTTGAGTTTTCAGAAGGGATGTAGTTTTTTTTATTTGGAGGACTTCTTTTACAACGGTTCGATAATTTTGTGGATTAGCAGAAGATGGAAGGCTTTTACAAATAATTATAATACATATCCGTTATCTCATCAGCGTAATATTCCCTGACAAATAATGGTGGTTTCCGCTAATATCCGTTACATCAAGTTGATAAATATAAACACCTTCCATGACCGGAACATTTTTAAAGGTTCCATCCCACAAGTGATTTGTGGCGGTTGAGTTGAAAAGCTCTTCACCCCAGCGATTGTAAATGCTGTATCTATAACTTGCAATACCTACCCCGCTAATATTAAAGATATCATTTATCCCATTTCCATCAGGGGTAAAAGCATTGGGAATATATATTAATAGCTCGTCGTTTATTATATGGATAAAACTATAAACTGTATCATCGGAGCAATTACCAATACTATACGAAATTAGTGTTATTTTGTAAGTGCCGCTATCCTGATAAATATGTTCTGGATTCATAACAATAGAACTATCATTATCTCCAAATATCCAGAGATAATCGTATGCTTGTTTTGACTTGTTTTGGAACTTAATGGCGGTTTGTATGCGATACGGCTTCTGGTTAAGAACAATAAAATCCGCAACCGGTTTGGGAATCACATCTATAAAAAAGCTGTCTGCTGTTTGACGGGAGCAGTTGTCATTGAGGGTAACTTTGTACCAGCCAGAGGCATTTATCTTTGTTGTAAGCATTTTCCCAATCGTAGAATCATAGGGCCAGTTGAAAGAATAATGCAAGCTATCACCGCCGGATGCATTCGCAATAAGAGTAATAATTGTCCCATTACAAACAGGAGATGATCCTCCGCTGATTTTTACTCTAAGTTTCGGTTTTACAGTAAGCAACACCTGTGCAGAATCTTCACAGCCGTACTTATTGCGAACATATAACATATATCGTTGTGTATTGGGCAATGTTGCGATTGGGTCAGCAATGGTATCATTGCTGAGGTATTTAGCAGGCGTCCAAAGATATGTAATGCCTCCAGATCCTTGCATAGTGTATGTTTCGTCATAGCATAGCGTGGTGTCAGGCCCGGCATTGGCTATAGGTTTTGGCAAGAAAAAAGACTTAATAACAATCATTGCACTATCATTTTTAGGGAATGAATCTAAGCGGCCGTTTGGGTTTGATGTCCAAGTCCATATTGTATCGATTCCTGGCTGGAATGGAAAATCTCCAAGTGCTACTAAGATGGAACTATCCCGAAAAAGGGTGCCTCCCCATTTGAAAGGCTTCTGGACTTTACCGTTAATTGACCAATCGATATCTACTGAAATTAATTCCTCGGTGCCGAAATTTTTGAGCGTCACTTTTATTGTTTGTGAGCCTGGACAAAAACTATCTTTAGGAAGGATAGAGACGATTCCGGCATCAATAACACCAAATTTGACAAGGAAGGCATCATTTTCACCAGACGCAACTCCTCCAGCATAAAGAGGCTGAAAAGCCTTGGATGTAGCTATCCCAGTGAGGCTATATGTCCTACCAGTCATATAGATATTTCCATAAACATCGGTGGTTACACCATTACCAGCGTCGCTGTCTTTTCCTCCATAATAGGTTGACCAGATAAGGCTGCCTGAACTACCGAATTGAGCCAGAAAAGCATCACTTCCACCTCCTCCGTGTGAGGTCTGGAATGATCCGGATGTAGCAACGCCATTACGGCTTTGAGTCCACCCTGTAATATAAACATTCCCATAATGGTCTGTGCTTACGCCCGCAGCATTTTCAACTGAATTACCACCAAAATAGGTAGCCCAATTCAAACTTCCTGAACTACTGAATTTAGCAAGAAAAGCATCGTCAGTTCCGCCTCCATAAGAGGTCTGATAAGCACCAGCAGTGGATATATTAATTCCATTATTTGACGACTGTCCAGCCAGATATACATTGCCAGAGATGTCAGTGCTTACAGCTAATCCCTGATCATTTCCACCTCCAAAATAAGTACCCCAAACGCGGCTACCGGAACTATTGAATTTAACTAGAAAGGCTTCATTGTTACCAAATAATGAACTACGATATGCACCAGAGGTAGCTATTCCAGTACTACTTTCTGCTGTTCCCGCTAAATAAACATTCCCAGAAGGATCTGTACTTACTCCATTTGCATTATCTTCTCCGTAGCCGTAATAAGTGGACCATAACAGATTCCCAGATCTGCTGAATTTTGCAAGAAAAGCGTCAAAGGCCCCTCCTGTTCCTCCACCCCCCGCTCCAAAATATGTTTGAAACGCACCGGCTGTAGCTATGCCAACATTACTTGCTGTTGTGCCTGTTATATAGACATTCCCTGAAATGTCAGTACCTATTCCAGATGCATATTCAGTTAGAATTCCTCCAAAATAAGTAGCCCATAATCTTTTACCAGAATTATTGAATTTTGCAAGAAAAGCATCATCATATTTTATTCCTCCGATGGAAGTTTGATATGCACCAGAAGTTGCCATGCTGTTTGTACTCGAGGTTGCTCCTGAGATATAGACGTCTCCATACACGTCTACATTTACAGCAAAAGCAAGATCAGAACCATTGCCGCCATAATAAGTTGCCCATAATCTATTGCCTGCAGAATTGAATTTAGCCAGAAAAGCATCACCACTTCCAGAATAAGATGTTTGATATGCGCCAGAGGTTGCAATACCAATACTATTAAATGTAACCCCTCCTATGTATACATTCTCGGAATCATCAGTGCCGACACTATATCCAATATCTTCATTGCTTGACCCATAATAGGTGGCCCACAACAGTGTCGGATCTATTACTAAAGGCATGTCTTTATTATAAGACCATACTCTAAAGCTTATTCGATTGCCAATTTTGGCAAATGCACTTGGTATTTCATTTATATCCTGATAAGTAATTGGTTTACTTTCTTGCATATTACCTAAAGCAAAAGAATATGAAATACCTCCATCTTTACGTTTTTTGATAGCATTAAGTCCATTCCATTGCAATTGTATATTACTTATTTTTCCTCCAGGATTAATAACAAACTCGTATTTTATACCGCATTCTTTACAATGCAAAACCATATCTATATTCGGATATACATTTTTGTAGGTAACTGTTTTATATGTATGTAAATTCGTAATACCTTCTTCAGGCGAGTGGACGAGGTACAAGTTTTCGTAATAATTTTGTTCGTCTGTTGAGGTTATTTGGGCATTGAGATCTGAACCTATTAAAAGTAAATCAAAGTGATTGATTGTTATTTTACAAGAAGCAGATTTCGATTGTACGTGATGGTCCTTTGCTGTTTCTGGTTCCAGACCAGTTGCTTCTGAAATAGTCTTGCTATCCTCTTGTTCAGTCTTGGTAAACACAAAACTTATTACTCCTGGCTTGCAGTATAAGTAAGCACTGCCCTCGTGATAATAATATTTTATGTCCGAAATGGATAATTGCCCTTTGTTTTCTACAAATCCAGCGTCTTTGTGATTATGAAACTGATCTTTATTTACAGCATAAACGGAGTTTGTAAACAGCACTAAAATAATAACATACAGGAATTTTAAGGCCGGCATTCAGGAGTTATCTTTTAATTTAAGCAAGAAAATTTCATCTTCTTCTTATCTCCAAGACGAAGAAAAAATGAATTTAGTTGCCTGATACAATTATTAAAAAAATAGAAATCAAAGTAGAAGAATTATAACATGTCCATAATGAAAAACTACTGTCTACGGACAGACAATATAATATTCAAATTATTGTATCATAGATAAATATGAACTGCCTCGAGGGACAGAATTAACTGTCCCTCCGCAGACACTTTCCGGACACACGGGGACACAGTTCGAACTTTTTTCGATGATTTGAAGGAGTTGGAGGGATTTTTGCCGGGATATGAAAACTAAGGTCAACATTCAGATTTAGTCGATTCCTCCTTTGTTTTATTACCTGATCTAATGTATTTAGAAATCGTCTAAATCGTGGAATACCTGTATATCTTTTTGTCAATTTGTGCAATAGTAAAATTGCCAATTTGGAGAACCAATCCAGTAATCTCATCTCCAGGACATCTCTTCTCCTTTGATTCCCAAACCATTTTATACGAAGGGAGCTATTGGTTATGTGCAGTTGAAATGTTGCTTTTTTGTATCGAAAACTAGAAAGCCTCGATAAATCAGGCTTTTCTTGCACTCAATGAGAAAATTGAGACTCGTTTTGAATATTTAGCATTGAATGATATAATCAGAGCGATAATTATAAGATGCAGTGACTATTGATTGCGTGTCTTCAGGTGATTAATAGTCACTGCAAAAATTAAACTTATGATTATCAAAAAGATTAAACTCTCATTTGGCTCTTTGATACTTCTTCTCTACTTCTTTTATGTGGAATCAATTGCAATCTTAATTTCAAATTTTTCGCCCATTTATGTTTTGTATGCACATAAATTGATTGCGAACTTGATTCTTTACATAAACCTCTTTTTGGTCTTTTACCTTTTTACGGGGTTACATTGGATTCGATACCGTTGCTTTAATTATTTTGGGCCAATGATTTACCAATTTGCCTATATCACAAGCGCATTATTCGTAGGAAGTCCATTGACCCAATTAGAATGGGAATTGAGGGAAGTAAACGATGTTCATTCATTTAGGGGATCAATATTGTGCTATTGCATTGAAAATCTATTCAATATTGAAATCACTCCTATTCAAATTGCAACTGTTTTGGTTTGTATTTTCTTTTTATTGCTCTTACGAACTTATATTAAAAGAAAGTCTGCCTAATTTTTAATGCCCTCAATTATATGGGGGCATTTTACTGCTAAAGAAAATATTTTAATCCAAAATGAACTTATAAATCATGGGAAGAATTTCTTCAAAGTCTTCTAAATGATTAGGGAACCATCTATTATGTAACAAATGAGGGGCACCTTTAATGATATGCCATTTTTTATCGGCAGAAGTAGAACCACAGGAATTATATATCTTTTTAAAAATCCAATTATCCTCATGTTGCCCAACTACTTCATCCTTTTCTCCGGTTATCAGCAATAATTTACCTTTATACTTTTCTAAATTTGAGTAAACAATAGAGTTCTTCCAACTTTGCTCGACCTTAATTGCGTTTGTAAAAGCAATTCCATCCATTGGTTCAGAAAAAGATTCGTCAGAATATACAGATGGAGAAAATAAAACCAAGGATCCGATCCTACCTGTTTCTATTAATCTCATTGCTACATAACCACCCATGCTTGAAGCAATAATTTTTATCTTTTTCTTTTGGTCAAAGTACTCCATTGCTTTCTTAGCCTCTACGACCCTCTTCTCTAAAGTTGATTTCTTCCTATCGCCAGTGCTATCACCATGACTTGAAAAATCAAACAATAAAGCAGGAACCTTTTTCTCCTTTGCAATAGGTTGAGCAATATAAGTTAGTCGCTCTTTTGTTGATTCACCTGCACCATGTAAAAACAGAATTTCAGGTTTCTGATATGGTTTAATCCTGTAAATTAATGCAGATAACTTTTCATCTGCAGTTTCAATAAGAAACCGTTCAGTAAAAAGTGATGTCTTATTTTGTTCGTTGTCTTGCGTCATAATTTTTCTAATCGTTTTATTAAATTCCGGTAGAGATTGATGATAAATTAAATTTTTGTTGAAAAATGTAGTTATGCGACCTGCCAGTAATGTACTAATTATCTTTTTAGCAGCATTTAATTTATAATCATCTTCTGTAGTAATTTCAAATTGCTTCTTATAATATTTTATATTACCATTTTCATACTTTGTGTCAAGTTTTACAACAAGTAGGCATTTACCCCTGCTGTTTCTTGCTACGTTCTCTCCTATTTCATCTTCGTAGTCACGGTCAATCAAACAAAAATCTGGGCTTTCAATGTTTTCGTAATAATCCTTCGCAATAGCCTCATAATGAGATTGTAAAATGTATCTAACATGAATGCCAAAGGATGATTGGAGCTCCATGACAGTGAATACCCTATTTAATTCCTTATCAGAAAAATCAACATCATTGATTACAAATACTCTAGTAAAGAATGCATTTCCTTTATTAAAAGACTGGTTATCAGATATGTTTACATCTTTTGTGAGTGAGAGCGCTATCCGATTTTGTTTAAGATTTTGTATTATTTTTTTTTGGAAATCCAAAAACTCGTAATCATCGCTACCTCCAAAGGTTTCTTCTGTGATTCTATATTGAATACCAAAAAAGGAGGTTTGAGCAGATGATATATATGTTTTCCAAACTTGTTTATTCTTATCATTACTTTTACGATTTAGATCAAAGACTAGACTTTTGCCCGTTTCTCCCGAAAGCATATCTGATAATAATTCCAGCTGATGAATAACAAATAAGTCAATAATATCAGTGTATTTCGGACGATGTATTTTCAGTTTATCTGACGTGATGAATACTTTGTGATGCTTAATATCTTGCTTTATAGCTGCGATATTGGACTGAATAATACTAATTTGCTTTTGTTCAAAATTTGCATTAGACAATAACATATCATTTTGATTCTTAAGGTTCTCAATTCGAACAACTGCCTCCCATGTCAAAATGCCAATTGGAACAGTACAAGCTAATAAAAGTGCTCCTATTTCAATAAAAAGTGTAATTGAGCTATATTCATGCTTTATACGATTTTAAGTTTTTGGAAAATATATCAACGATTTGCATTAGAGGATTCCCTATTAACCAAAATGCCATTGGAAAAACCCCATTAAAAATACCCACTAATGACGAAAAGATATATGCAACTAAAGAAGAAGTATTACATTTTATGCTTTCATCATTAATTGGGGAAATATTTACATGGAGTTCAATACAAAATGGGAATATTATAAATGAGATTATCCCTATAAAAGAAGATGAAAATAAACCGATAAGTTCAGGAGCCAATTATCCCTTGGATTTTCATACAGAAGATGCATTTCATCCTTTTGCTGGGGAGTATTTGAGCTTACTATGCATGAGAAATCCGACACAAACTCCTATATCACTTGTATACACTAGTGATTTGAGTTTAACAGAAGAAATTAAATCAGTTTTGTTTCAAAATAGGTTCAAAATAGGCATAAATTACGCTCATCAACTTCCTCAGATAGATTTTTTATCTCCAATATTATTTGGTAGATTTGAAGATCCGTATATCAGGTTGAATATGAATAATATAGGAGTATCAGACGGCGATTTGGAAGCGGAAATGGCTCTTAAATCCCTATATCAAGAAATGAAATTTAAGCAAACCAAATTTATACTCAGGTCAGGGGATTTTATTTTTATAGATAATTTTAAAACCATTCATGCAAGAGAAGAATTCCATGCAAAATATGATGGTGCCGATAGATGGTTAAAGAGGCTTTATATTACTAATGATTTGAGAAGATCAAGATATTTAAGGACTAATGCTCATTCGAGGATAATTA
>Ga0207068_1260_pt1 | contig 12195 bp, 9 predicted proteins | sample Alteio_BWMinCont_23_FD_153475 | JGI IMG/M metagenome (GOLD analysis project Ga0207068, IMG submission 153475) | Enriched cells from forest soil in Barre Woods Harvard Forest LTER site, Petersham, Massachusetts, United States -... | ecosystem: Environmental > Terrestrial > Soil > Temperate forest >... | reverse complement strand
ATTTATGAGCTGAAGACTTTTTTCAAAGAAGAGTTTTTTGAAACGAAGAAGTTGGTTTATCTTCCACTTAAAGCCTGATTATTCGAAACGCAAGGCATCAATCGGGTCAAGATTAGAAGCTTTTATTGCCGGGTAGATACCTGCGCCCACGCCCACTACAAAGCAGATCATAATTCCCGTCAGGATCCAGAACCAGGGTATGAGGAAGCTGCCACCAACCATCACGGATATTATATTACCGATAACAATTCCGAAGATAATTCCAACGAGACCTCCCAACTGGCAAATGACAATTGCTTCGGCCAAAAATTGACTTCTGATCACTGTTTTTGTGGCCCCGATCGCTTTGCGGATTCCAATTTCTCTGGTCCTTTCCGTAACACTTACCAGCATAATATTCATAAGTCCAATTGCTGCTCCAAGAAGGGTAATAACACCAATAAGGGTGGCCGCAATCGTTACATATTTGATGTTATCGATAAGCATGTTGGCCAGATTATCACTTTTTGTAATTTCGAAATTGTCTTCTTCCCCAAGTTCCAGTTTTCGGACCACGCGGAAAGTGCCGGTGGCTTCTCCGATAGCAGTTTCTATCAATTCGGACTTGGGTGAAAGAACGCTGATCGTATAAGACATATCGGGCCTTGGGAAATACTGTCGAACATTAGTCAGAGGGAGCAAACACACCTTATCCCCTCCGAAGCCAGCACTATTACCTTTTGATTTCAGCACTCCGATGACTCTGTACTTGCCATTTCCAACATCAATGATTTTGTCGATAGGATCGGTCTTTCCTTTGAAAAGAGTGGAAATAAGGTCTTTGCCCAGGATAATAGAATGGGAGCCAAAGAGGATTTCCTGAATGGAAAAGTTTCTTCCGTTTTCCAGCTCATAGCCGGAGGTGGCAATGTAGTTTTCGTCAACCCCCAGCAGCCTTATGTTTGGGTTTGTTTTTTCAGATCTGAATTTGAGAGTGGCTGTGCCGGTTGCAAAAGTAGAAACAGCAGCTATCGCTGGAAATGTGTACTTATCAATAAAATCTTCCGCATCATGGTATCCTATTGCTTTGTAATTTTTTGGCTTTTTACCCGATTGCCCTATCCGGATATCTGTCTGCCTGTTCCGGATGGTAAAGGTTTTGGGAACCAATTCTGTAAAAATTGTTGTTGAGGAGCCTTTGAAAACGGCAAAAGGTGGAAGAATGCCAACCAGTGCCATAATTCCGAACGAAATGATAAGCACGGTAAGAATAGTTCTAAGTAACTGCCCTCGTATGGAAACAAGAGAAATTTTAATGTTTTCAACAAGGAATGAGGCCAAGGTTCAGAGGGTTAGTATTTTTCAGCACTCCGGGTACTAACCGGGGAAAGGTGTTGCCAAAGGTAGGTGTTCGAAGGGAAAAATAAAGGAAATTAATTTTAAAGGTATTTCAGAGTATAATTATTAAATTCGTTGGCTATTTCATCCATTTCTACAACCAAAAAACTGACCTATGGCCTTTGATATTGAAATGATCCGTAAACTTTACACCAGCCTTCCGGCCAGGGTGGAAGCAGCCCGTAAAATGGTCGGGAAACCACTTACGCTGACAGAAAAGATCCTTTATTCACATTTAGTGGAAGCTTTACCGGCGAAACCTTATGAAAGAGGTAACTCCTACGTAGATTTCCACCCCGACAGAGTTGCCATGCAGGATGCAACAGCCCAGATGGCTCTTCTTCAATTTATGCAGGCAGGGCGCAGCAAAGTAGCTGTTCCTTCTACTGTACATTGTGATCACCTCATCACCGCCAAATCAAATGCCAAGGAAGATCTTGCACGGGCAATAAAGGTTAACCAGGAAGTGTATGATTTCCTAACCTCCGTCTGTAACAAATATGGCCTTGGCTTCTGGAAACCCGGAGCGGGAATCATTCACCAGGTCGTACTGGAGAACTATGCCTTTCCCGGAGGGTTAATGATAGGTACCGATTCTCATACCGTGAATGCTGGTGGTTTGGGAATGATTGCTATTGGAGTGGGCGGAGCAGATGCCTGTGATGTGATGGCTGGATTACCCTGGGAACTCAAAATGCCTAAGATCATCGGTGTTAAACTGACTGGAAAACTGAACGGCTGGGCTTCTGCCAAAGACATCATACTTAAAGTAGCAGGTATCCTGACTGTAAAAGGAGGGACCGATAAAATTGTTGAATATTTCGGACCTGGGGCTGAATCGCTTTCCGGAACAGGTAAAGGAACCATCTGTAATATGGGTGCTGAAATTGGTGCAACCACTTCAACATTTGGCTATGATGCTGCAATGGAGAGATACCTCCGGGCAACAGGTAGGGCAGATGTTGCTGATCTTGCAAACGGGGTTAAGCAACATCTCCGCGGGGATGATGAAGTGTATGCAAACCCTGCCGTATTTTTCGATGAAGTTATTGAAATTGATCTGGATGTGCTGGAGCCTTACCTGAATGGACCCTTTACACCTGACCGTGCTACTCCGATTTCAAAAATGAAAGAGGAGGCGAAGAAGAATGGATGGCCCACACACGTGGAGGTTGGCCTGATCGGCTCTTGTACAAATTCTTCTTATGAAGATATTTCAAGGGCTGCATCCCTTGCCAAACAAGCCGTTGATAAAAAATTGAAGGCAAAATCACAATTTACAATCACACCAGGCTCTGAACAGGTGCGTTTTACCATCGAACGGGATGGCTTCATCAATATATTCAATCAGATGGGGGCAAAGGTATTTGCTAATGCTTGCGGTCCTTGTATCGGAATGTGGGAGCGAAAAGACGCAGAGAAGCAAGAGAAAAATACGATCGTTCATTCCTTTAACAGGAATTTTTCCAAACGTGCAGATGGAAACCCTAATACACATGCATTTGTGGGGTCACCTGAACTGGTAACTGCCATTGCAATATCTGGTGATCTTTGCTTCAATCCAATCACGGATACGATTATTAACGAGGAAGGAAAAGCTGTCAAGCTGGATCCACCAACCGGACAAGAGCTGCCTCCTAAAGGGTTTGCCGTTGATGATGCCGGATTTCTTGCTCCTGCTTCAGATGGCTCAAAAGTTGATGTTAAGGTTTCGCCGAAATCCGATCGGCTTCAGCTTCTGGATCCATTTCCAGCCTGGGAAGGAACAGATCTGATAGGCCTTAAACTGCTGATCAAAGCAAAAGGGAAATGTACAACCGACCATATCTCTATGGCTGGACCCTGGCTGAAATACAGAGGTCATCTTGATAATATCTCCAACAATATGTTGATAGGCGCTTTAAACGCTTTCAATGAAAAAACCGATTCTGTGAAGAATCAAATTACCGGTGCCTACGAATCAGTGCCTGTCGTGCAGCGTGCATACAAAGCCAAAGGAATAGGCTCAGTGATTGTTGGTGATGAGAATTACGGAGAAGGTTCATCTAGAGAGCATGCAGCAATGGAACCCCGGTTTTTAGGTGTCAGGGTAGTCCTCGTAAAATCTTTCGCCAGAATTCATGAAACGAATCTTAAAAAGCAGGGAATGCTTGCGCTGACCTTTGCAAATAAAGAAGACTATAACCTGATTGAAGAAGACGATTCAATTGATGTCGTCGGACTTGGATCTTTTGCTCCGGGTGTTCAGTTGAAAATTGTGCTTCATCATCAAAATGGGAAGTCAGATCAGATCAAAGTAAATCATAGCTATAACGCCCAGCAGATAGAGTGGTTTAAGGCCGGTGGAGCTCTTAATATCATTCGTGCCGGAACAAAAGTATAACTTACACGTCTCTGCATTGCCTTCTCCGCAAACCGGAGGAGGCAATGCTGTTTTTAAGCCCAATCAGAATCCTGTGCAAAAACACTCACGCAGCTTATTTTGTTTGCTTCTGACAGCAGTAATATGCTGCCTGAACCCTATAATGGGACAAGTTGCGTATAGAGATAGTCTCCGGAAAGTTTTCAAAGCAGAGCAAAACCCAGATAAGAAATCGCATCTCCTTCTTAATATTTGTGCTAATTACGCAACTAACAGCCTTTTTGATTCCGCACGTAGGGTTGCAGATGAAGGAATCCGGATGACGGAAGGTACATCATTTCAGAGTACGTACGCCTCCTTCTACTATGACAAAGGAGTGACCTATCTCATGCAAGGAATCAATGGATTAGCTCTGGAAAATGTCCTTAAAGATCTTAAAATCAGGGAAAAAATCCATGACAGTTCGTCTATCGCTTCCGCCTATAATATGATGGGCATTATTTATCAGCGGATGAAAGAGCCTGATAAAGCAGTTGCCGCACTGAGAAAAGGTATTCAGGTGGCCCCAGTCTCTGAACGCGTGGAACAGTTCATGGATTACTTCGGAAATATTTCCAGCGTATTTATGGATCAAGGACAGTATGATTCGGCTCTCGTTAATCTCAATAAATCCTTGCAATTATCTCTGACTCATCATTCCAAAAAGAAAACGGCCATCTCTTATCAAAATATAGGAGACGTTTTGATCAGACAGAAAAAATACAGAGAAGCTCTGGTGTATACCAAACGCAGCATCGCACTTACTGAAGAGTCCGGAGAGAACTATGGAACTGCTCAGCTTTATATGAATATGGGGCTAATTTCCAGGGGGCTGAAGGACAATAAAAAAGCTTTAGGGTATATGGATAAAGCTCTAAAAATAGAAGAGGAAGGGAAAAGCATAGATGAACTTAGACAGATTTATGAGGCACTCGCCGATATCTATAAGGAAGAACACGATTTTTCGAATGCATACAATTACCATCTCCTCTTTACCAAATTCAAGGATAGCATCTTCAATAGAGAAAACCTGAATACATTGAGTGATCTGAAAGCCGCGTATGAGATTGATAAACGGGAAGAAGAGATGAAGCGGAAAGAGCAAGAAGAAATGCTAAAACAAAATGCCGAAGAGCACCGACAAGCACTCATATACAGGGGGCTCTCTGCCGGAGGGGCGATGGTAGGGGTACTGGCTTTGTTTCTCTACAGGAGTTATCGTACTAAAAAGAAAGCCAACAAGGTCATCACCGTTCAAAGAGCCGAAATTGAGTTAAAGAATGAAACGCTTTCTCAGGTTCATAAAGAAATCAGTGACAGTATTCAGTATGCTCAAAGAATTCAACAAGCCATACTTCCGCCCATAGAAACGATCCGCAAATCTCTGCCTTCCTCGTTTATCTATTTTCAGCCGAAAGATGTGGTCAGTGGTGACTTTTATTTTTTCCACCGTCTGAATGAGGAAGAAATGATCTTTGCTGCTTGTGACTGTACCGGGCATGGTGTGCCGGGGGCCTTCATGAGCATGATTGGTTCAGAGCAGCTCAGCAAAATTATTTCAGTCAGAAAGATCACCAGACCCGGGGATATCATGAATGATTTGCATAACGGAGTTAGGAAAAGATTAAGACAAGACACGAACGATTCGAGAGACGGGATGGATGTGGCACTGCTCAAGCTGAATACAAAGAATGGAAACATTCAATTTTCCGGAGCTAACAGACCCCTTTGGATCTTCAGATCCCAGACAGAAACACTGGAAGAAATAAAACCAGATAAAAGGCCCATTGGAGGCCTGGAACATCTTTCAGGACTGACTTTCACTAATCACGAATTCAGGCTGGTGAAAGGCGACCGTTTGTATATGTTTAGTGATGGGTTCGCTGACCAGTTTGGCGGGGAAAAGAGTAAAAAAATGATGATCCGGAATTTCAGAAAGCTACTGCTCAGCTTAATGCATTTACCCATGGAAGAGCAGGAGCACAGTTTGAGGAGGAAATTCGCGGAGTGGAAAGGTAAATTGGAGCAGATTGATGATGTTTTAATTGTTGGGATACAACTATGAAACGGCAGGCTATAATTTTAGTTTTTATTTGTACACTTCTCTCTGGAGTCTGCTTTGCCAGTGACCATAAGGGAGATAGCCTTAGGGAGAAGGCCTTCGCTGAAAAAGATCCATCCAAAAGAACCAAGCTATTCAATGTTATGGGTAGTTACTACATAGACCAGGGGCAATTTGATACGGCGAGAAAATATCTCGATAAAGCAATCGCCCTTGCACTGGACAAAAAAGACTCCGTAAATCTACCCCGGATATACGTTAACAAAGGGAACTCGTTTATGTTTCAGGGTAATTACCCCCGGGCTCTGGATGAATACTTTAAATCGATTGAAATACGGGAAGCAAGAAAAGACAGCCTTGGACTCCCCAATTCCTATAACTCTGCTGGCATAGTTTATTTCAGGCTGCACGATACGAAGAAGGCTCTTGAATATTGGAATAAGTGTGTGTGTTACAATAAGCTTCAGAAACGGAAGGACAGGCTGATGGATAATTATTCCAACCTGGCAATGATTTATGACGAACAAGGTGATAAGGAAAAGGCTTTGGATCTGATGACCCAGTCATTGGCCATTGCTGAGGAAATCAAGGATCAGGGAAAGACTGCGATCATCAGTGGAAACCTTGGGCAGCTTTATATAACTAAGAAAGATTTCACGAAAGCTCTTTTGTTTCTGCAGAAAAGCTGGGATGCTGGTGGAAATAATGCTAACGGAGGTATCGGTTCTCCGGAACTGCTGGGGACCATGGGAAGTGTTTTCCTGGAATTGAAAAAGACAGATAAGGCGCTCGACTATTATAATCGTGCAATCAAATCGGCTCAGGAGCTGAAAAATATTGACATTCTGCGCGAACTCTACCTGGGGATCTCTTTGGTCTTTAAGGCCCAAGGGAACATGGAAAAAGCTTTTTCCTTCCATACGTTATATTCCAAATTCACAGATAGTATATTTAATAAGCAAAACCTGGGTCAAATAGCAGATCTCAAAGCTTCCTACGAGGTTGAGAAAAAGGAGAAAGAGATCAAACTACTCGAAAAAGAGGCTGCACTGAAACGAGAATCGGAACTTCATCACCAAAAAATCATTGAAAGGGTGATGCTCATAGGGTTCATTATGCTTGCGCTCCTGGCTTTTATTATTTACCGGGGCTACCGCATAAAGAAGAAGGCAAATGATATAATTCTTGTGCAGAATGAAGAGATTGCGGATAAGAATGCAATCCTTGTACTCGTGAACAAAGAACTTACAGACAGTATTAATTATGCAAAACGTATTCAGGAAGCCATCCTCCCTCCAAAGGAAGTGATTGCTGCATTTTTACCAAAGTCGTTCGTCTTTTTTCAACCAAGAAGTGTGGTTAGCGGAGATTTTTATTTTCTTGATCAGGTCAATGATGGAGAAATTATTCTCGCCGCATGCGACTGTACCGGGCATGGTGTTCCCGGGGCATTTATGAGCATGATCGGTACGGAGCAGCTTTGGAAAATCATTTACGAGCAGGGAATATTTACACCCGCTTTGATTCTGGATGCACTTCATCAGGGGATTCGGATGGCATTGCAGCAGGATGTTAATGACACCAGGGATGGGATGGATGCCTGTCTCTGCAAAATAAATCTGAAGACCATGAAAATGGAGTATGCTGGCGCTAATAGGCCCTTATGGATTTTGAGAAAAGGGGAAGACCATATCACCGAATTCAAACCCAATAAACAAGCTGTTGGAGGTTTAGATGGAATGCTTCGCTTGCCGTTTACAAATCAGCAAATAGACCTGCATACCGGAGATCGAATATACCTCACAACAGATGGATATGCAGATCAGTTCGGAGGGGAAAGGGGTAAGAAATTAATGGTCAAAAAATTTCAATCTTCAATCCTTGCGCTTCAAAACGCCTCAATGGGGGAGCAAGAAGAGGCCTTGAAAAGGAAATTTCTGGAATGGAAAGGTGTTGCTGAACAGGTGGATGATATACTTGTTATTGGGTTTGAGGTATAACCCTGGTTGCTTGAAAGTATTCATCCATGATAAACCCTGGACGAAGAAATCAACCCCCCTTCAATTTCAAGAACTTCCCCAACAGAAAGATCATCTTCACCTTTCACATGCCGGATGTATTCCATAAAAACACGGGTCTCATCTGCCGTAAATTCAACGGGTTCATAGCTCAGTGAGGGAAGTCTCTCAAAAGAATCTTTCCACCATGCTCTAAGTGCGTCCTTGCCTTTGATCAACCCTCTGGTCTCCGGATGACGCACCTTAAGCTTTGGGCTGAAATGCTGGGCTTCTTCTTTATACAGATTCAGGAGATTTTCCAGATTATGTTCATTGAATGCCTTGAACCATTTTCGGGCTATTTCTTTGTTATTGTTTGCATTCATTCCAAGGATGCTGATTGAGATTGTTTAAGACTGGTGAGGAAACTGGACTCTGATAGTGGTCCCTTTTCCTATGGAAGAAGAAATGTTAAATCCGGCTTTGTGCATCTTTATTATTTTTTCTGCAAGACTGAGTCCAATGCCCGATCCTGTATATGTGATGGCGTTCTTAGCCCTGTAAAAAGATTTGTTCACCTGTTCGATTTCAGCAGAGGGAATTCCGATTCCCTGATCCGCAATTGTAATCAAAATTCCTTCCGGGCCGTTATGGAGCTGTATATCTACTTCCTTATTGTTTGAAAATTTGCATGCATTTTCAATAAGATTATAAAAAGCAATATCCAGAAGAGGTCTGTTTCCACAAATCACCAGGTCTTCACTGCTGGACGGAAGGTCGGTAAATTGGATCTTAAGTATGCTCTTCGGGATCTCCCTGCTTATTTTATCACGAATGTCCCAAAGCATCTCATCAAGCCTGACAACCCCGTTCAAGCCCCCGCTCTCATCCCGGTTCAACTGGGCCATATCGAGGAGACCGGAGATGATATGGCTTAACTTCTCTGCTTCTGTAAGGACAGAAGACAGGATATCCTTATATTCTCCGGAAGTCCTCTCCTGGATGAGTGCCACTTCAAGTTCAATAATGATAGAGGCAAGAGGAGTCCTGAGCTGATGCGAAGCATTGTGTACGAAATTCATTTCCGTCTCGAATGATTTTTCCAGACGTTCTAACATATTGTTAAAAGTAATACTGAGTTCTGAGATTTCATCCCTGCCTTTTCCTTCATCCAGACGGAGATGGAGGTTATTTGCCCTGATCCTGTTTACATTTCTGACAATATCTGACATAGGATTCAACGCCTGCTTGGAAAAAAATCTTCCACTAAAAAATACAATGATCAGGCTGGAAATATAACCGGTTATCAGAGTGTTTCGGGTAAACGCAAGGCTTTCATTTCCGGAGGTGTCTGTTGCTGCCGCAATAATCACGAACTCACCCTGATTGTCGGAATAGGGGATGCCTACAATTTGTTTGCCCTGGTCATCGAGCTCTACTTTTCCTTGCTCTTTTCGGATTCGGTTGATAAGCTCGGCTGGAAAATCACCGGGTTTGGCCTCTTCAATAAATACGGGTCGGTTCTGTTCATCATATACTCTCACAAGTTCTCCAGGAAGTGTTTGGGTATACCTCTTTTCCAGGTCTTTAAATGCTGCAGCGCTTACTTCATCCTTTTCCAGAAAGACTTTTGCGGTGCTGACTGCACGGTTTTCAAGTTTTTCAAAAAACACCTTATGGAAGTTCAGCTTGATCAATGCATATACATAAAGACTCAATGCCAGGAGAATCAATGCTGCAATAAGGGTATAAATAAGGGTGAGCTTGTTCCGTATCTTCATCTATTGTTCTTCTCTGAGAATATAGCCCATACCAAAAACGGTATGGATTAGTTTGGATGAAAACCCTTTATCGACTTTATTACGGAGGTAATTCACATAAACATCCACCACATTGGTGCCTGAGTCAAAGGAAATATCCCAGACACTCTGTGCAATTTCAGCCCTTGATACAACACGACCCTGGTTCTTCAGGAGAAATTCAAGCAGAAAATACTCCCTGGAGGTAAGCACAATTGATTTGCCTCCACGATGGGCCGATTTAGTAGAAACATCCAGTTCCAGATCTCCCAGAGCTAGCTTTGTCTCCTCCAGCGGACGGTCCTTCCTCCTCGACAAGGCTCTGATACGGGCAAGGAGCTCATTTAGTTTGAAGGGTTTAGTAAGATAATCATCGGCACCGGAATCAAGGCCGAGGACTTTGTCTTCGGTACTCCCAAGAGCCGTAAGCATTATAATTGGAACCGTAGCATCCTCCTTTCGGATGCTCAGACATACTTCCAACCCACTGATGTTTGGAAGAATGAGGTCCAGGACAATACAATCATACGTTCTCTGCAAGGCCAGTTTTTTACCGGATTCTCCGTCAAAAGCAACATCCACCTGATAGTTTTGCTCTTTTAGTCCCTTTTCAATGAACTGACTGAGCTTGGGTTCGTCTTCAACTACTAATATTTTCATGAGTCTCGGTTCTTAAGTGACAAGATACAGAATGTAAATGGATGCAATAATAATCATGCCGCATTTTGCTCAGAGGGCTTCAGTATTGCTTATTTTCGAAATTTAGGCATATTTTTAATCCTCTTCTAATTTCTTTGGAATGGTTTCCGAGCAAGGGATGGAAAGCCTTGCAAAGCAATAATTAAGTATTTTTGCAGGATAAATAGGATAGCATAGATGAAGTTCCCCTTTCTGTTTCTTTATATATCTCTTGCGCTTTGCTTTTGTTCTGTGGGTTCCACTGCACAAAATCTGATAGCGGTTAAGGGAGTGGTGTATGACACAGATAGCCTAACTCCTATAGCCTTCGTTTATGCAATTAACAGGAATTCCCTTACTGGAACAATGACTGATGCCGGAGGCCATTTCGAAGTGCTTGCCCACCTAACAGATACCCTTGTCTTTTCCTACTTGGGATATGAAGTGAGAAGGGTCCATCCGTCAACGCTGAAAGATTCCATAAAGAACAATAGCCTTTACCTCAAAATCGTATTGATCAAGAAAGTCATGAACCTCCAGGAGGTAATCATTATGTCGAAAGAGTTTTCCAAAGAAGAAAAAGTGTATTACGCAAGCAAGGTTGAGGAATATGAAAGATTCAAAAGTCAGGGCATTTCAAGCCCCATAACCGGTTTATATATGGCCTTCAGCAAGGAAGGGAAAAGTCTTAAAAAACTGACCGCCATGTATGATGATCTGCTCTATGATGAACTTCTGGAGAAGCGGTTGAGTGATGCCAAGCTTAGAGAAGTAACCGGGAACGCGAATATAGACTGCAAAGCGTTCCGGAATTATTGCAGACTTTCAGAGAATTTTCTTTCACTGGCCAGTGAATATGATTTGTTTGTGGTGGTCATGAAGATATACCCCGATTTCATGTCCGGCAAGAAGCCCTATCGTAGAGCCAAATAGAGGGTGTTAACCCGATTGATTCATTGTTGATGAAGATACTTGTAGTCGCTGCCACCAAACCGGAGATTCAACCTCTCCTCATGGCCATTGGCTCTGAAGCGGAAGGCGTTTGCACCTACAAAGGCCTTCAAGTGGAGATCTTGATCACAGGTGTTGGGATGACTTCCACAGCCTTCCATCTGGGCAAAACTTTAATATCCTCATATGATTTTGCATTAAACTTCGGCATTGCCGGTAGCTTCAATCGCAATCTGGAGCTTGGATCTGTTGTGAATGTTGTGAAAGATACCTTTTCAGAGATGGGCGCAGAAAGCGGGAATGATTTTATCCCTATTGCAGAAATGAATTTGGGAGTGAAAAATGAGATCTTGAATAACACCATTACAACAAACAATGCTATTCATCTGCTTCCCAAAGTTTTTGGGATCACCGTAAATAAAGTACATGGCAACGAGGTGAGCATTCAAGCGGTATTTAACCAATTTCATCCTTTCACAGAAAGCATGGAAGGAGCAGCCTTTTTGATGGCTTGTGAGGCACAGCATATCCCCTGCGCACAGATCAGGGCGATCAGCAATTACGTAGAACTCAGGAACAGAGATGCCTGGAATATCCCATTGGCAATTACCAATCTGAATAATAAAGCACTTGAAATCCTTCATGATTTTGGATCCCGCTAAACCCCTTGAACTTACGCTGGGCTTCAGTCCCTGTCCCAACGATTGTTTCATTTTTGATGCAATCGTTCACAAGCGCATTGATCTCGAAGGCCTGGATTTTAAAATCATCATGGCTGATGTTGAAGAGCTTAATCGCAGGGCATTTGAGGGATCGATCGATATTACCAAACTGAGTTTTCATGCTTACGCGCACCTCACACATGAGTATAAACTATTAAACGCGGGTAGCGCACTCGGTTTTGGAGTGGGTCCACTGCTCGTTGGAAAG
>Ga0207068_1190_pt1 | contig 12364 bp, 9 predicted proteins | sample Alteio_BWMinCont_23_FD_153475 | JGI IMG/M metagenome (GOLD analysis project Ga0207068, IMG submission 153475) | Enriched cells from forest soil in Barre Woods Harvard Forest LTER site, Petersham, Massachusetts, United States -... | ecosystem: Environmental > Terrestrial > Soil > Temperate forest >... | reverse complement strand
TTCTCCACATGCTGTGAACTGAGTTTGAATCCGGCAAGGGTAATCAAAGCCGTGCCGGCCACAAATATAAGGATTCTCGTTTTCGAAGACATTATTTTTTAAGCCTCTCCTAAGCTCTAGTAGCAATCCCTAAGCCATTCCTCTAACTCGCTGATTTTGTTTGTTCTATGTCCGGGAACCGCTCCAATCCGGTGACAGTTTGTCTCATGGGTACAAATGTCCTGGGAATGAAAATTGGTTAATTCGCGTGTTTTCTTAGGCTTATACGGGATACGCGAGTGAGTGACACTTTGTCGCAAAGAAGCTGACGTGGAACTGCGTAACTCAGTTCACCAGCGCAGGTCTGGTATTCGGCAACGCTGGGGGCGAGGGCAGCGCCGCCACAAGCTTCTCAGTGAACGGATGGGCGGGATGGAAAAAGATGTTGTAGGGGGTGTCGCATTCCACGATGTTGCCGTCATGGATGATGGCGATCCGGTGGCATAGCGACCCGGCAAACAATAAGTCATGAGAAATAAACAGAATGCCCATGCCTAACTTGCGGTTGAGACCGGAGAAGAGGGTTAGGATTTCAGATTGAGTGATGGCGTCGAGCGCGCTGGTGGGCTCGTCCGCTATCAGCAGCGACGGCCGGTGCAGGATGGCCATGGCAATCAGCACACGCTGGGCCTGCCCCACGCTGATCTGGGATGGATAGCGGCGCAAGAAATCTTCCGTCGCCGGCAGGCTCACATTTTCCAATCCCCGCAGGATAGCCTCCTGCCGCTCTTCTCGGCCACCCTTTGCGTGCAGCTTCCAGGCTTCAGAGAGCTGCGTGCCAATGTGCAGCGCGGGGTTCAGAGAAGACATGGGGCTCTGGGGCACAAATGAAATCTCTTTGCCCCGCAACCTGCGCCACTCCCGTTCGCGCAATGACATCAGTTCGCGGCCATGCCAAAGAATGGAACCGGAGGCTGTACCGCCCTTCATGTTCAACAGCCCAAGGATCGCCAGCGCCAGAGAACTCTTGCCGCAACCGCTATGCCCCACCAGACCCAGCACTTCTCCAGGCTCCAACGTCAAGCTCAAGTCACGCAGAACCGGTGGCTTGCCCTGGTAGGCGATCGTGAGTCTGGCGGAAAGAAGAGGCATAGCTTCTCTAGCTACTTTAACTCCAGCTCTTCCACGTTCCAATAGGTTTGCGGGACAAGGGGGCTGGGATGGGCGTTCTTCACGCTGGATGCGATGGCCACCAGCGTGTCCCGATTCACCAGGTAAACGAATGGCTCCTGCTCCCATGCAATCTCCTGCACTCGGTCCCAGTCCTGTTTACGCTTGCTCTGATCGCCGGAGGAAGCCTGTTCCCGCATGAGCTTGTCGATCTCCGCCTCCCAGGCTGTCGCCGGATACTTTTGCCTTGGATTCCATTGATGGTTTTCTCCGGAACTCAGCCAAATATTCATCCGTGAGTTGGGGTCGAGATCTTCATTCACCTCGCCCAGCAGGCATGCCTCATAATTAAAGTTCTGCGTGATGCGCTCGACCACGGTGGGAAAATCCAGCGTAGCCACGTTCACTTTGATGCCGATTTGCTTGAGATCTTGCTGAATCATGGCGGCCATGCTCTCGCGCGTGAGATTGCCGGCATTGGTAATGATGGAAAACTCTACGGCATTGCCGCTCTTGTCGCGCAACGCGCCATTGTCCATATGGAAGCCATCTTGCTGCAACCGGCGCAACGCAGAGTTGGTGTCATAAGGGTGAGGTTTCAGCTTCTCGTTGAACCAAACTTTATTGGCCGGCGAGATGATGCCGATCGCCGGCCGCGCGTACCCGCGAAACACGATCCGCGCCATGTCCTCGCGGTTGATGGCTTCGGAAATCGCGCGCCGAAAATTTACCGCGCTGAACCAGGCCAGCTTATAGGCCGGAATAGGCGCGGCCGGAGTCTGGTTGAACCAGAGCTGCTCCGTATCGGCGGAAGGGCCAACATCTTGCACCAGGGCGCGGTCTTGCGCGGAAAACTTCTCGAAAATCTCCGGGGGGAGTTTGTTGATCAGATGGATCTCACCACGGTAGAAGCGCAGCGCCTCAATTTCCCGGTTCTCCTCGATTTCCAGGCGCACGGCGTCAAGATAGGGCAACTGCCGCCCCTGGGAGTCTTTTTTCCAGTAATAAGGGTTACGTTTGAGCAGAATGTACGAGCCAGCCTTGTGCTCAGCAACATAGAACGGTCCCAGTGCGGCCATTTCTTTTTGCGGAGAAGTGGCCGAAAGAATAGCGACGGTGTCGAACAGATTCACTAGGTTGGCTACCGGCGCTGGAAAGGTGATTTCCACCACGGTGGGCGAGAGGATCCGCGTAGAAACCTTGCCTTCGCTGGAGCGAAAGGCATCGCCCACGGGGCTGTGCAGCGCTGGATCCATCAATCGCCGCATGGTGTAAGCTACGTCGGAAGCGGAAAATTGAGTCCCGTCGGAGTAGCGAGGTCCTTCGCGCAACTTAAAACGGATACGCTGGCCGCCATCCAGGAGTTGCCATTCGGTCGCCAGCTCAGGCTGGGGCTTTTGTGAGATCCGGTTGACGCGCACCAGGACCCCGCCGGTTAAGTAGCTGACAGTTCTTGAGGTGGCTTCTTGCGCCTGCAAGGGATCAAAGGTTTTGGGCTCACCATACAGGCAGAACCGCAACTCTCCCCCGGACTGGGCCAACAGGGCAACGGAAGCCAGGAGCAAAACACTTCCGAACAGAGATCCGCTCTTCAGGAGTTGCGTTCCCCAACGCAAGCCGGTTTCATTTGGCGCCGGCCTGCCATGGATGGAGTGAAGAAGTTGCTTCATGCCCTTGCCTCACGTCTGCCGAGTAAGATTTGGAAACTGCTGACCACTGCCATAAGAGCAATGAGCGGCACAAATTGCCACGGTGTCGGACGTAATGTAACAACGTGTTGCAGCTCGCGCAAGAGGCTGCCCAGAGAAGGCAACGGCTCGGCTACTCCCAGACCCAACGCTCCTAAATTGGCCTCCGCGATGATGAATACAGGTATGGAGATCCAAAACTGCGCCAGCAAAGCGCCACGAAGATTGGGGAGCAGATGAAGGCGTATCAGCCTGAGACCGGAAAAGCCTGAAGCGCGCGCCATCCACACAAACTCTGACTTCATCATGTCTTTGGTTCCGGCGCAGATAACCCGGGCAGAAGCCGCCCAGCCTAACAGTCCCAAGAGCGTAAAGGTCACGATGACCGAAGTTTCAGGAGAGACATTTAACGGCAAGACAGCGCGGACGGTGATCAAAAGGAAGAGCCATGGAATGCACAGAAACAGATCGATCAGGAGCAGCGAGCAGCGTTCCACCCATCCGCCAAAATAGCCGGCGCACCCTCCTACCAGGCCGGACAAAGCCGTTGCGAGGGCCGCGGCCAGCGGAGCCAGCAGCAAAGAGACGCGCATGCCATAAAGCAAACGAGCGAACCGGTCACGCCCCAGATCGTCGGTGCCCAGGGGATGCTGCGGCGTGGGAGCTGCGTTCGGGGATTCCCGGAACTGGTGCTCGTAGCCGGCTGGCGCCAGGAAATTAGCCGCCAGCGCCGCCACCGTGAAGATTACCAGCAGCGTGGCCGCCGCAATGCGGAGGCACTTCACGCTGCGCTCCTGGTGAAGCTGCGCCGTGCCGCGTCCGACAGCATGGTGGCGGAGACAGTCACAAGAGCGATCACAAGCGTGAGATTTACCAGCAGGGGCAGGTCACGCGATTCGGCGGCCTGCCAGGCAAGCTGGCCAATTCCCGGAACATCGCAGATTACCTCAATGGGAAGAAGTACTCCGATCACCATGCTGATGGAGACTCCCATCAGCGCAAGCAATTGTGGCAGTGCCGCCGGCGCTACGTGCCAGGCGAGGATTCGCCAGGGTCCCGCGCCTTTGGCCCTTGCCGTGAGCACGTGCGGACACTCATAACTCTGCTGGGGCGTGACCGGTTCGCTCGTTTGGTTTATGGCATGCGCGTCTCTTTGCTGCAAGAGATTGCGACAATAGCGGTAAATTCTAGGGAAAACCAGCAGAGCCGCAGCCAGCTGAGGGGGCAGACGCAGTACAACGAACAGCAAAGCAAGAACCGCGGCCGGCGTGGAGATCAAGGCGCCGCTCAGGCCGTCCGTGACCAGGCTGAGCGGAGGAGACCCCGCTAATTGCGCCCAAGCGGCGAGAGCCAGTCCAAGCAACCAGGCCAAACCTAGGGCAATGACGATACTCCGCAACGTGACCGGAAGCCGCTCGCGCAGAAGCTCGCGCACCGGCTGGTTCAGTGACTGGGAAGTGCCCAGCTCGCCTTGTGCCAGCGCGGCCACATAATGGGCATAGTAGCGCGGAATGTCGGAATTTGCCAGGCGGGCCTGGCGGATGGCCTGGATGCTCTGCGCGGAAAGGCCGCTATTGAGTTGCAGTTCGTCCGAGCCGAAGCCGGGAGCGATTCTCACCAGAGTAGCGCCCAGCAAACTAGCCAGCAGCATGATCGCGAACAAACGGCCCAAGCCCAAGATGGCCGATCGCAGCACTAGCGCACCACGTTATTGATCAGGTTCGGAAATCCGTCCATCCGCGTCGCATCCAGCAACGCTTTGGCGCTTTTGTGTTCCTGCTTTTGAACGTACATGCGGCGATCTGCCTCGGCGAGAAGTTTCTCGGCATCGGCGCCGTCGTCGGGAAAGAATGCGCAACCCACGCTCAGTGCGAGCAGGTCTTCACCGCATATTGTTCGTCCCGCCAGGATGGACAATTCATTCAGACAGATTCCGCGAATCTGGGCCGCGGCCGGGCTCAAGCCAGGCGCCACCAGCACGAATTCGTCACCCCCCATGCGGGCCACATAGTCGTATTCGCGGCAGGAACCCTGAAGGCTCTCGGAAAACAGCCGCAGAATACGGTTGCCTTCCAGGTGGCCAAAACGGTCGTTGATCTGCTTGAAGCCATCCAGATCGCATACCATCACGGTAAGTCCTGTTTTCAGGCGTTTACAACGCGCCAGTTCCCGGTCAAGATGCACAAAGAGCGAGCGTGCGTTGGGCAGCTCGGTCAGATAATCCGTGGTCGCCGAGCTCTCGGCTTGCTGGAAAGCCAGCGCGTTCTCCACGGATAGCGCAACCTTGGAACTGATCGCCAGCAGGATTCGCCGATGGTCTGCAGTATAAGCGTCTTGCTTTGCATGATACAACGACAACACCCCGATGACGCCCTGCATTCCTTCCAGCGGTACGGAAATGGCGGAGCGCAGCGGCTTGGTGGGATCGCTGACGTAGCCTGGTTCCGCGGCAGGCAGTCCGTTGACCAGCGGTTTGCGATTCTGGGCCACCCATCCAGATACGCCCTGTCCCAGTGGAATGCGCAACGAGACCAGCTGTCTGAAATTGTCGCCGCTGGCATATTCCGGCACGAGTTCGTTTCCCCGCAAGATGTACGCGGCGATGGAGTCATAGGGAACCAGACGTTGCAGGCGGCCGCTGAGCACGGAGAGCGTCTGGCTCAAGCTGAGCGAATCGCCCAGGGCATGGGATAATTCAAACAGTGTCTGGGCTTCTTGACGGGCAGCGCCAATGGACGAGAGGAAGCCAGTGCTCGCAGTCTCCTGGTCCGGCGTGGTGGGAACTTCGTAGCCATTGGCCGGTGCGGTACCGCGCGTGATGGTCAGGCCGGCCAAGAGCTTTTCATGCTCGGGAGTCGGACGGGACCGGGCAATCGCTTCCAGCTCTTTGTAATGCTTCTGCAGCACTTCGACCACGTCGGGATCAAAGGACTTGCCGGACTGTCCGGCAACATGTTCCATGGCTTCGTCCAGCGGCAGCGCCGCGCGATAATGCCGGTCCGCAGCCAGTGCGTCGAGGCAATCCACGGCCGAGAGAATCCGCGCTCCCATGGGTATTTCTTCGCCTTTCAGCCCATGCGGATACCCGGAGCCATCCCATCTCTCGTGATGGGAGAGCACGATCGGAACCACTGGGTAGGGGAACTTTACCCGCTCCAGGATCTCCGCGCCCACCACGGTGTGAATCTTTACTTTTTCAAACTCTTCAGGAGTGAGCCGTCCAGGTTTGTTGAGGATGTGTTCCGGGACAGCGAGCTTCCCAATGTCGTGCAACATCGCGGCGGCACGAAGGGCCTCCAATTCATCCGGCGCCAGCTTGAGCCGCTTGGCCAGCTCGACGGCATACACGCGCACGCGCCGCAGGTGCTCGTGCGTGGTATGGTCCTTGGCCTCGATTGCCAGCGCCAGCGCCTCGATCGTCCGCAGGTGAAGACTGGCCATCTCTTCCACATGACGTTTTTCATTTTGCAATTTGCCCACATAGAGCCGGTACGAGCGGTAAATCACAAACATCGCGGGCAAAGCCAGTAATGTGGCTTGCCAGCCGAATCTCTGATTCAACCGGCCGATTAAGCCTGCGAGCGCCGCGCCCGCCAAATAGTAGGGAAGAGACCAGAAGTAAAAGTCCGACCAAACTTTACGCAGAGGCTTATTTTCCGTGAGAGAAATTATGGTTGCCACCGGAAAGGTATTCAGCACGAAATATGTGCAGCCCGATAGCATCAACAGCAATGAGTCATTGAGATGTGCGCCAGAGCGCAACGGACCATGGTAGACAAAAAACGCTGCCCCGATGGCAAATGCCGCGCTGCTAACGTTGAATGCAACCTGTTCCGGCCTGGGCCGGATGGAGCCGAAACATTGCACAACAATGGCTGCACATCCCAGAAGCACGGTCTCGCTGAAATTCAACTCGACAATACCCATCAGAATGAAGAGAAAACTGACGGTGAGGGCGCCATCGATTCCTGGCAGGGGCACCCTCAAGCGGGATGCGAGCACAGCGATGAGGAAATATGCAGCGAACTTTGGCAGATCATCAGCCCGCCAAGTCCAAGCGCCATAGAACAAGATCGGCGAACCGAGCAGGTAGACAAACCCAAGGAAGAACCAAGCCCGTTTGGACATAAGAATGGTGTCGGAACGATCTCCTCGATAGGGCTAGGTGCAACTGAAGTTCCAACATATATTGTGGATAGTGCACAAACGTAACATGTTCATTGCGGGCCACTTGAGCTAAACTTTTCCTAATCTATCGGGGTGGTGCTTGATTTTCTACGACACTTTGTCACCCCCTTGAGTTCAGATGCGCCAGATTGTCACAAGCTGTGCGGGTTGATATTTAACCTATGCTCCACAGTTGGAAAAAGGTCTCCACGCGGACTTCATACAAAGATGGCGCCAGGTGGGCGATTCGGACGGGCGAGAATATGGATTGGAATAGCGGCATTGCAAACTTAGATAACGAAAGTAACTGGTCTATTCCTATTACATTGTTGCCTGTAAGCATGATTTGGCCGATGATTGCCCAATCCAGGGATTCTGTTGGAAAGAACCAGGGTTAATCAACCAAGGTTCCAAGTGCCACCCCCAGGCACATGAGGGAGAGTAAACTTGGCGGTAATGCTCCAGCAATCGTGGAACCTCGGCAGCCTTGTTGCGCGCAGCGATTCGCTCAAGAGAGTGCTGAGACTGGCGGAGCAAGTGTCCCGGCATCCCGCTGCGGTGCTGATCGTGGGTGAAACTGGAACGGGCAAAGAGATGATCGCCCGCGCGATTCATTCGCATTCTCTTCGCTGTAATAACCCCTGGATTGACGTAAATTGCGCGGCGATTCCGGAGCATCTCGTTGAGAGCGAACTCTTCGGCTATGAAAAAGGAGCGTTCAGCGGAGCTGATGCCCTGAAGCCGGGCTTGTTCGAGCTGGCGGACAAAGGCACCCTTCTTTTGGATGAAATCGGTGACCTTGACTTGAAAATTCAGGTCAAGTTATTGCGCGTGCTGGATAGGGTCCCGTATTACCGGCTAGGCGGCAGTAAGAAAGTGACGGTGGACGTGCGAGTCCTGGCAGCCACGAATCAGGACCTGGAAGAATTAGTGCGCGCCGGCCGCTTTCGAAGTGATCTCTATCACCGTCTGGCGCAATTCAAGCTGGAGATTCCGCCATTGCGCGAGCGGCCTGACGATCTTCTTTGTATAGCTGAGCGGCTGCTCCGAGAGCATCGTCCAGAATCGCGATTCGGTAACGACGCCGTCAGAGCGATGCTTTCCTACCACTGGCCCGGCAACGTGCGCGAACTGCAAAACTCTATTTTCCACGCGGTGATGTGCGCGAAGAGTCCGCACATCGAGTTTACCGCCGCCGACTTGTGCTTGCCGGACAGCCCGGCTGCCAAGGAGCGCCTGCCGCTGGAAGGAGACCTCAATCAGGTGGAGCGTCAGATGATTCTCCATGCCATCGAGAAGTTCAACGGAAACCAGGGCAAAGCCGCGCAGGCGTTGGGCATCTCGCGCCGCACCCTGCTGCGCAAACTCAAAGGTTACCGTGAAACCGATTCGGAAAACGAGACCGCCAGCGGCGGGTCCGACCAGCAGCGCTATTATCGCTCGCAGATGAAGGTGCCGGTAAAGATCACGTATGCCGGCGAGCGGCTTGATGCCACCTTGTTAAATCTCAGCATCGGCGGAGCATCTGTTGCGATCGAGCAGCCTTTGAGTTTTGGAATGCCGGCCTCCGTCCACTGGACCATTCCCGATACGGGCAGCGAGGCCGAGCTTTTCGGGCGTGTCGCCTGGTCCAACAACCAAGGCCAACATGGGATTCAATTTGGCAATCTTTCGCCCGGCGTCCGCTCCAACCTGCTGCGTTGGCTTGCGTCCCAGATGAAAAAGGAAGGGATGGACCAAGACGCCGCGATGTGATCTCCTGTATATCTAACCATTATCAACCTACTTGCGATACGCGGATTGGCCCTCACGCTGATGAGATCGTTGACGGCACAGCATGGACCAATCGACGTACGCGCCTGCGCATTTGTCAAGCGATGGATTGGCTTTTGGGACATGTCTCAAGCGGCATAGTAGGCCTCCGGAGCATATGTCATTCGATTGTCGCGAAGGTGTAAACACCTGGTGACAGTCTTTCCAAGAGTGGTAGCCTGTTTCTCGCTTCTTGGATTGTTTTTTTCTCGATCAGAAAGGGCATTCTCCAGGGAGTCTTTCTTGGCTGGCACGAACCTTTTGTACATGCTTGGCGGTCGCAAACAAAAACTTGTCTTGCCTGCCGCACAAACGACGGAAGGTGCAGTTCAATTGACTCTCACTATGGAGGATTTTCAATGCACTATCAGAATTCCCCGCACAGTTCCAAGAGAAACCTTTTTGCGTTAACAACCATATCGTTGGCCATGTTCTTACTCGTAAGCATCGCCAATGCTCAAACGGATCCCGGAGTTCAGGCCGCCAGCCGCGGCACGGGCACGACGATCATCGATCCGGCGAATGACCCAAACGGCTTCACGGCCTTTTTCAATGACGGTCTCGTCCGTTTCCAGGCGGTGGAGGGCGTTGCCAATGACCCGGGGGGCAACAATGGTCTGGGACCTCGGTTTAACTTCAACCAGTGTGCGGGATGTCATGCGCAGCCTGCGGTGGGCGGGACGGGCGCGGCGGTGAACCCGCAATTCAAGGTGGTGGGAAACTGCGCCAGTGGCGTTTCGGTGACGGCGCCTACCATTGTTGGCGCAGGGCATCCGCCAACTGCTCAAACCCAAACCGTTGCCTGCAATACCACCAATGCGATCCCAGCTTTCATTACTCCCAACGGTCCGACGCGGGAAGCCCGGTTCCCGTTCTTCTTCAACGCGAACGGAACGGCCGATACCAACAGTCCCAACGGCGGAGTGGAAGACCTGTTCACCGTTTCCGCCCGGCCGGACGGAGCGCAGAATTGCGGCCTGCGGCAGCCCAGCTTTGCGGCAGCCGCCGCGGCCAACAACCTCATCTTCCGCATTCCCACGCCGGTCTTTGGCGCGGGCCTGATCGAGAACCTGGACGACTCAACGCTGTTGAAAAACGCGGCCGCCAATAACAACAACACTCTTGGCATTGCCGGCACTTTCAACCACAACGGCAACGATGGCACCATTACGCGCTTCGGCTGGAAGGCGCAGAACAAGTCGCTGCACATCTTTGCCGGTGAAGCGTACAACGTGGAGATGGGCATCAGCAACCTGCTGTTCACCCAGGACCGTCCCCTCCCTGGGGAGGAAGGTGGCGGCGGCAGCGGCGAAACCGGGCTGCCTGCGAGTTGCCTGAACCTGACCACGACTGGGTACCCGGAAGACACATCCAACCCAAACAACACGCCGAACGCAGCGGTTCTGGATGACGTATCGGCGTTTGCCAACTTCATGCGCTTCTTGGCTCCGCCGCCCACCGGCGGAGTGGTGTTGCATGGATCCCCGGTTAGCGCCAGCACCATCGCCAAAGGCGAGGCCCTGTTCATCTCGATCGGCTGCGCCACCTGCCACAATCCCTCACCCGGCAAAACGCAGGTGTCGAACACCGTGCCGGCGTTGAGCGAGGCCCAGGTGAACGCGTTCTCCGATATCGAGATCCATCACATGGGCGCCGGCCTGGCGGACAACGTCGGGCAGGGCGGCGCAGGCGGAGACCAGTTCCGCACGGCTCCTCTATGGGGTGTGGGACAGAGGATATTCCTGCTGCACGATGGCCGCACTACCAGTCTGCTCGCAGCCATCGATGCCCACGCAAGCAACGGCAGCGAAGCCAACACGGTAGAGCAGAATTTCGATAACCTCAGTACCACCCAGAAGCAGGAGGTCTTGGACTTCTTGCGGTCGCTGTAATTTGTTCTATAACAACCCTTCCTGGCGAGACACCTAGGTGTCTCGCCAATCTTTTCAGTGTCCATCCATTCATCGACACGAACGTCTCACATCTTCTGGATGAGATCACTCCTCCATTGGTCAAATATTGCACGTTAAGAATCAGCGATCCCTGCATTAGGAGATGCTAAGTTATCCCGGCGGCGTACTCGCTCGGTTTGGGTGTTCTGTAAACCGAACGAATCGTGAGATTTGTACTCCGAAGCTTTCTCGCTGACATAAACTCTGCATATGCTTCCAACAGTCATGGTATGGACTGCGCCTATGACTCAAACCCGAAAATTGCAGCTGATCTGAATCGCCGCGGTTGTTTTCGCCGGCAAAAGGAGTTCCTTATGTTGAAGCAATATTCACTCGCAGGACGATGTGCTCTTCACGGTCTTGCAAGTAGCCAAAGAATTTTGGGACGCTTAACCGGCGCGTTGCTGGTGTGGGCTTTGGTGATGATTTTGTTTCCTGCCTGCGCGACAAACGCATCCGGGCAGACCATCCCAACTTCATTGCGTTATAGCGGGACCAGCTTCATTCGATCCCATGGGCAACAGACCCTCACGGCGGTCCTTACAGATTCGACACGGAACGTGCCGGTTCCCTACCGTGCAATCAACTTTGTGCTGAACGGCATTACCGTGACCGCTACAACTGATGACAAAGGCGTGGCCACGGCAAATTTCAATTTCGAGCGGGAAGTGCCGGCAAGAGATTTGCGGTTGCGGGTCACCTACGCGGGTGATGACGATTATGAAGGCAGCACCGGCACATGGGTCGTGCCAGTTATACCCGACAATGCATTCGTGATCTGGGGCGGCAATAGCGATGGATTGCAGCTTGGCCAGGACGTAAATTTCTGGGGTCACTCCTGGGCCGACCAGGTCACGGACGGGCAGTTTGGAGCGAATCCGTCGTTCAAGGGTTTTGCGGAAGAGATTGAGGCTGCGAAATTCTCCTCGTGCCAGCCCATTGCCACCCTAGCGGACCTGACTCCCGGTTGCTGGCAGACGAAGCCAGGAAATAGCTTCCCACCGGCAGCTCCCCTGCCAACCACGATTGAAGTGATTGTGTCCACAGCTATCGTGAAATCAGGGCCCACGATTTTCGGCAATATCGCGTGCACCGCGACACTGCTAGTGGACGCGAGCCCGGCGTATGGTCCTGACCCTGGTCATCCGGGCTTTGGCACAATCCAGGCGCTTAACAATTGCCCATCGCCACCCGCCCCGCCAGTGAACCAGTGATTATTGAATGGAGCATGGAGCAATGTTATGGGTTTATCCACGCTTAATCCGGACTACGGAGGCGCGCTGCCAAAGATCCGGATAACGAAGCCGAAACCAACAAATAAGTACATCAACAAGGGCCAAAAAGTTGTCATGAGATGGACGATATATGCCTCCTCGGGATGGTTTCGCGTCTTCACGATGTGGCCCCAAGGGTAAAACAAAAGATTGGCCAGACTGCTACCCTGAAACAAGAACGCTGAAGGCCGGCCGTAAGCGGTTTGCGCGACGAACATGTCACCGGCGTGGATCGTGTGGCGGTCAAAAACGTCCAATTGCCGAAACGACATCAGGCAGTAGTAGTCCAGAGTTCGGCCGTCGTTCAGTTGAAGACAATGAC
>Ga0207068_1234_pt1 | contig 12397 bp, 10 predicted proteins | sample Alteio_BWMinCont_23_FD_153475 | JGI IMG/M metagenome (GOLD analysis project Ga0207068, IMG submission 153475) | Enriched cells from forest soil in Barre Woods Harvard Forest LTER site, Petersham, Massachusetts, United States -... | ecosystem: Environmental > Terrestrial > Soil > Temperate forest >... | reverse complement strand
ATATAATTGTTTTTGTTTAAAATTTAAATTAATTTTTACTTGTATATAATGTATTGTAAGTCAGATGATAATCGCAAAACAAAATATAAACTGTTAATTGACATTAATTATCATTAATAATTACCGACAAAATTGAATAATCTCCTGGTTAATATTATGCGTAGAAATACGCATTTTTTTTAGTATTTTTACGCAAAGGCCCTATTTCTCTTATCAATGCTTAAAAAAAACAGATTATCTGATGATTACTTAATCTGTTTATACTTTGATGAGACATAATTTATACTTTCTAACCATATCTCCCCGTTTTTTGTAAATTCGTTTCGTTATCATTGCCAATATGAGAAAATTTTGGAAGGTTGTCCGGAGAACCCTGCTTCTTTTAGGGCTTACTTTGGTGTTGCTTTGTTTAGGTGCAGCTCTACTAACCTATATATATGAGGATGATATAAAAACGATGGCCATAAAACAGGTTAATTACAACCTGAATGCCAAAGTCATTATCAAAACATCCGATATATCACTCACTTTCTTTTCTTCATTTCCCAATACGGGAATCAGGTTCGAAAATTTTAAGATTCTGGAACTTAAGCCGGGTTCTGACAGCGTATTGGCGCAAGTTGGTGTACTGAATTTTGAATTTAGTCCATTTAACTTGATTAATAAAAGTTATCACATTAGCAGAATTTTAATAAAAGACGCTGTTGTACATATTCGGGTCGATAAAGAAGGTATTCCAAATTATTTAATTCTAAAACCTGATACTGTAAAGATAAAGAATAAAGAAAATATACCATTAGATATTAAATTAAAGCACATCAGGTTAAAAAATGTAAGACTAACCTACGATGATCTTCAAACAAATAAGCATTTAGATGTGCAAATTAACAATTCCATCTTTGCAGGTAGTTTCACAGATGCGCAGTATAGCCTTGACGCCAATGCTGATTTTGTAGCTGAAAGTTTGATTATTGGCCAGCAAAAATTTTTATCCCACAAAGAAATTTCTTTTGATGCAAGCTTAAATATTGATAATCTGAAGAAAAAATATTCAATTGAGCATTTTAAATTGAAACTTGAAAAATCTGTTTTTTCAGCAAACGGCTATGTTTCCAAACAAGGAACCGGTTATATGACTGATTTATCATTAAAAGGCGAAGATGCCAATATTCAAACCATATTATCGCTATTACCTGGAAATATAAGTACTAGTTTTAAGGATTATCAAAGTAAAGGCCAGGTTAGTTTTTCAGGGAAAATAAAAGGATTGTCGGATAAAGGTATATCACCTCTTATAAATTTTAATTTTAGTATTGTAAATGGAACAATTCAAGATAGTAAACATTTATTAGGGCTACAAACAGTTAATCTTGCTGGTGAATATACAAATGGTAATAGCCATGATCTTGAAAGCTCTTCAATTCACATTGAACGTTTCAGCGCTAAGTTGAATGGTAGAGAGGTAACTGCCAGGTTTACAATGGACAATTTTAATGATCCATTGGTAGACATGAACTTAAGATCGGAAATAAATCTGAAGGATCTTAAGAATTTTGCAACCATTCCAGGAATTGACAGCCTCGCGGGAGATATTGCCTTGGATGCTAGTTTTAAAGGTAAAATTTCTGATTTAAAGCAATATAACACCATTAATAAAACAAAACTTAGTGGTACCCTTACATTAAGAAAAGTAAGTGTGAGACCATCTATCCAACAATATTCATATAAAAATATGGATGGATATTTTGAGACAAATGGTAATGACCTAATAATAAGCAATTTCGCAGGATTTATTGGCCGTACTGATTTTAAAATAAACGGACAATTTAAAAACCTGGCATCTTTTTTATTTTTACCCAATCAAAAGTTAGAAGCTACCACTACGCTAGAGTCACATGTTATTGATATAGATGATTTTATTTTCAAATCGACAGGTAAAACTGATAACAACAAAACCGTAACCCGGCATTTTGACTTACCCGCATTTATGGCATTCAATTTTAGCTTAAAGGCCGACAAGATTATTTTTGCAAAATTTGAGGCTGAAAATGTCACAGGCCAAATCCATACATCAAATAAAAGTGCCTACTTGCAGAACGTTCAGATGCACACATTTGGAGGAACAGTAAGTCTTGATGGAAACATTGTCGATGCAGGGCAGAACATTTTCAAGACAACTGCTCATATTAATTTAAAGCAGGTTGATGTAAAGCAAGGCTTTTATGAATTGGGCAATTTTGGACAAAACTATTTTACAGATAAGTACATAAAAGGTAAAATGGATGCTTCGGTCGATTATAGTAGCAATTGGTACAAAGACTTAAGTGTAGATGCTGCAAGTATTGTTTGTATGGCCGATATAACCATATATGATGGAGAAATACATAACTTCCCACAATTTATGGCTATAGGAAAATACTTAAAAGTTAAATCTCTCGATGACATATATTTTAGTGAATATGCAAATCGCTTATATATCAGAAACAGCAGGGTAGAAATACCTAAAATGGATATAAAAAGCAGTGCTATGAATATGAGCCTTGCGGGTACCCACACTTTTGATAACGTGATGGATTACAAATTAAAAATTAATATGTCACAATTACTTTTTGGGAATAGAAAAAACTATGAAGATGAGTTCGGAGAAATAGAAGTTGATCAAAATGGAGGGATGAATGTGTTTTTGACTATGACAGGCCCAGTTAGTAATTACAAAATAAAATATGATACTAAAAGTTCAATCAAAAATGTAGGCAAGGGCTTAGAACAGGAAAAAGCAGAAATTGATAAAATATTTAAAAGTAATTCCCCTAACAAAAAGGAGGGTGAAAACTTAAATAAGGCTTCAAATGAGTATGAATTTAGCAATGAAAAGCCTGATGATAAAGGGACTAATGTTGATGAGGAGCAGAATGATGGTGTGCCGCCCAAAAAGAAAGTTCATACTGAAGATAGTGCAAGAAAAAACGCATTTGACGTATTTAAAAAGAAATTAAAAAACCATTAAGCAAATAAATGCTGATAGAAATAGAAAAAGCTAAAAGGTGGAAAATGTGGCTGATGCTGGGAGCAGTTGCCATCAGTGTATTTTTTCTGCTATTTACAAATTACCTGGTTCAGGAGCTTAGTAGTAAAGAAGTAGCAGAGGTTAAAAAAATAGTTCATGCCTTTGAGCAGTTAAATGACCCTACCATTACGAATTATGAAGATATACGCAAAACTCTTCAAGCTGCTGTAATTCCCATTATTGTAGTGAACGAAAAAGGAAAAGTTGCGAACTTTCGGAATCTTGATTCAGCACAGGTTTATCCAAACAAGAATATCAAGTTTGTTGATACAGCCTACCTCGAAAGTCAATTAAAGATTATGAAGTTCTTTAATAATCCCATACCAATAAAAATTGATGAGAAAAATAAAATAAACCATTACGTTTATTATAAAGAGCAGCGAGCCATTACTTTGTTGCGGTATTTTCCTTATGTTCAATTAATATTAATAGCATTATTCCTTGCCATATCTTATGTGGCATTCAATACCAGCCGAATGAACGATCAGAATAAGGTATGGGTTGGTATGGCAAAAGAAACTGCCCATCAAATTGGCACGCCATTATCGTCGCTAATGGCCTGGATTGAATATTTAAAAGCAACCCACGAAGTACCCACTGATGAAGTATTGGATGAACTTGCAAAAGATACCAAACGTTTGGAGGTTATCACGGAGCGCTTTTCCAAAATTGGTTCTACACCGGAGTTGAAAATATATAATGTATATGAAACTGTAAATGAGTCAATAGATTATTTAAGGCGCAGGATATCAGATAAGGTGGATATTACAATTACTCCTGAAAGTGATCATGAAGCAATAGCTGCAATTAACAAAAACCTCTTTAGTTGGGTGATTGAAAACTTAACCAAAAATGCTGTCGACGCCATGAGCGGTAAAGGCTCATTGGTATTTAATATAAAGCAAGGTAAAACGCATGTATATATTGATGTGAAGGATACCGGGAAAGGGATGCCAAGATCAAATTTCCAAACTGTTTTCAAACCTGGATATACTACAAAAAAACGCGGTTGGGGGCTTGGTTTATCATTATCTAAGCGCATTGTAGAAAATTATCATAAAGGTGAAATTCTTGTAAAAGACTCTGAAATAGGGAGGGGGACTACATTCCGTATTGTTCTTCTTAAGCCCGGTGTATAATAATCCGGATTTTACCCTCATATTTGTAACTTAATTTATATATAATGGTATTATCCATGACGGGATATGGCAATGCCATATTGGAAACGCCTGATCTTTTGATTCGTGTAGAAATTAAATCCTTAAACAGCAAAGGACTTGATCTTAGCATACGTGTGCCGAGGGCCCATTCAGAAAAGGAAATTACTTTGCGTTCTATTTTGGGAAATCGATTTCAAAGAGGCAAGGTGTCCGTTTATGTTGATACAGAAGCTACTGGTTCGCGCATAGCAAAAAAAGCGATGAATTGGGACTTGCTCCTGGAGTACTATAAGGAATTGAAAGCTAAGGCGGATACAATGGGTGCGCCAAGCGATAATTTACTGCCTGCACTATTGTCCGTTTCAGAAATTATTCAGCCGCAGATAGATACTGTTACAGACGAAAATGATTGGCCCTTAATTGAAAAAACTCTTTTTGAAGCATTGGATAAGTTTGACGCTTTTAGAAAAGCGGAAGGTGAGGCCATGCATAAAGAACTGGTGAGCTATATAAACAATATCGCAGAATATCTCGAAAAAGTAGTGCCTCTAAAAGACAGACGAATTGAGAAGATAAAAGGCGACATAAGAGATAAGTTAACTTTTGTAATTGAAGAAGGCCGGATCGATGAAAACAGGTTTGAACAGGAATTGATTTACTTCGCTGAAAAACTTGATATTACCGAAGAAATTGTAAGGCTGGGTACGCATTTAAAATACTTTTTGGAAGCGCTCAATGAACCGGCTCCAGGTAAAAAACTTGGCTTTATATCCCAGGAAATAGGAAGGGAGATTAATACTATCGGTTCTAAAGCAAATGATGCTTCAATACAAAAGGATATCGTGTTGATGAAAGAAGAGCTTGAAAAAATAAAAGAGCAATGTCTTAACGTTTTATGATTCGTGATAAAAAAATCATCATTTTATGCGGGCCTTCGGGATCAGGGAAAACGACTATTGCCCAACATTTATTAGAATTAATTCCTAAGCTTACTTTTTCTGTTTCTGCAACTACCCGCCCAATAAGAGGGAAAGAGGTTGATGGTGTTGATTACCACTTTCTAACTGTTAATGACTTCGAGGAGAAAATAGCGCAGAATGAATTTATTGAATATGAGGAAGTTTATAAGGACATATTTTATGGCACTTTAAAAAGTGAACTTGACAAGATATGGAATGAGGGAAAAGTGCCCGTGCTTGATATAGACGTAGTCGGTGCCTTAAATATCAAAAGAAACTTCGCTCAAAATGCACTAACCGTTTTTGTACACCCAGGCAACATTGAAACTCTTAAACAAAGATTGCATAAGCGCGCCACCGAAAGCGCTGAAAGCTTTGCTACAAGGATTTATAAAGCAGAAGAGGAACTGAGCATGTCGGGTAATTTTGAGCATATTGTTTATAATGATAACCTGGAAGTAGCCCTTGAAAAAATGGAACATCTTATATTTGATTATTTACAAGCTGATTACAAATTTAAAGTGTGAAAACAGGCCTGTTTTTCGGTTCATTTAATCCAATACATGTTGGGCATCTTATTATTGCAAATCATCTGGCTCAATTTACAGACCTTGACCAGGTTTGGTTTGTTGTAACTCCCCAAAATCCTCTAAAAGATAAGAAAGACCTTTTAAACCAGAATCTCAGATTGGAAATGGTGCAAATTGCAACTGAATATGACCCTAAACTGAAGACTTCGAATATTGAATTTCAACTACCTAAACCCTCTTATACTATTAATACACTTCTACACTTGGAAGAAAAGTACCCGGATAGAACCTGGGTACTTATAATGGGTGCTGATACTGTTGAAACATTGCCGAAATGGAAAAACTACGAAACTCTGATCAATAATTATGAGATATATGTGTATCCCAGGCCTTATTACGAAATTGATGAATCATCTTTGCATTCAAATATTAAACTTATTAAGGATGTACCTTTAATGGAAATCTCTGCAAGCTATATCCGTAAATTGATAAAAGAAAGAAAAAATAGTCGTTATCTATTACCCGAAAGTGTATATAAATACATAGATAAGTGGGGATTGTATATGAAGTAAAGGGGACAGGAGCTAGGAGTAAGGGGTCAGTAAAAAGAGCGAAGGAACAGAGCGGAGAGCGCATGTTTGCACGCTCTGCGTTCTGTTTCTTCACTCTTAATCTTACTGTCAGGTCCTGACCCCTTATTCCTGACCCCTGATCCCTATTTTCCCCATAAACTCCGCCAGTTTTAAAGTATCTGCAGTCGTAATTGGTTTATTGTAAGTGGATAAAGCAATTTTATCAGAAAACTCAAAATATAACTTATCCATCTTATATACTTCATCCAGAAATTGTTGAGTCAAGTTCTGCTTTACAAATTCTTTGTCTTTTGCAAAAAGGCAATATTTATTGCTGAACCCTTTATGTTCTTCAAAATCAATATCCTGCCTTGAAAAAATATCTGTTATTTTGTCCCAAAGCGTTTCTGGTCTGATAAGAATATTTTTCATATCCTGTTTCATGAAAGCAAGTCCATACATTAATGTTCTGGGCTTAATTCGATTAGCATAATTGGCAAGATATATAGAGACCATATAAAACGCACTTGTATTAGAATTGACTTTTACAATGTTTTTGATACTAACAGTGCTATAATCATTCAATAGCTGTAGATCAACTATTTTATTAATAAAGGACTCAGTAAGCTCATTGTGGTATTCACATGGGTATTTCTGAAACAACTTTTCAAAGCTATCCCGTATCGCATCTTTATCGCTTTGTTCAAGTCCAAGAACGTTTAACATAAAAGCATTGAGGTAAAATAAGTCCCTTTACCGGTTTATTTAAATTTTTGCTAAAACTAAGCAATTTATTATTATTCGACTGTCCAAACCTGTTTCCCTCTGATCAAAGCATCCAAATCTCCTTTCCCCTGCAATTTAATAGCCAAATCCAATTGCTCATGCACTGCATCATCGTAGGTAGGTCGTTCATTCGCATATATTACGCCAAATGGCCTTGGAAAATGGCCATCCATTTTTGGATCATCAAACATGCGACTAAGGATATATGCTTTATAAGCGTCCTTTTCATTATGCATCCACAGATCGTTTAAAGATATACTATCATTTTTAAGGTCAACTATTTTAGGAGAACCATCCTTCAAAATAATGCCTTTGCTATTGTTTTCACCGAAAACCATCGGCTTATCCTGCTCTACATAGATAGTTTCCAGCGGCTTAGTTTCTTTGTCTGTATAGATAAAAAACGCTCCATCATTAAAGACATTGCAGTTTTGGTATATTTCAAGCATGGAAGTTCCTTTATGACCTGCCGCTCTTTGTAATATGTACTGCATGTGTTTAGGATCTCTATCCATACTTCGAGCTACAAAGCTTGCATCAGCACCAAGACTTAAGGATAATGGATTAAATGGGTGATCAATAGCACCCATCGGTGTCGATTTTGTTATTTGACCCTGTTGAGAAGTGGGAGAGTACTGGCCCTTTGTAAGGCCATATATTTCATTATTGAATAACAATACTTTAACATCAACATTTCTGCGCAGCAGATGAATAAAATGATTGCCGCCGATTGAAAGTGCATCTCCATCGCCTGTTACGATCCATACATTTAGGTCTGGACGAGCAGTCTTTAATCCAGTTGCAATGGCTGTCGCTCTACCATGAATGCTGTGAATACCATACGTATTCATATAATATGGAAACCGTGAAGAACAGCCAATACCAGAAACAAAAACAATCTTTTCTTTCGCAATATTTAAAGACGGAATAACAGTTTGTACCTGTTTTAAAATTGAGTAGTCTCCACAGCCGGGGCACCATCGTACATCTTGATCTGTTGCCAGATCTTTTGAGGTAAATACGGCTTGTGGAGAATCATTATGAATATGTTCGAGTATTTCAGATTGAGTCATGTATATTCTGTTAACTAACTTATTATGATATATTTAGTGACGATTATTAAACCCTGAAGGGGTGATATTATTATAGAAAATATTATTACATCCCATTGTTTTCAAACCCCGAGGGGGTGACATGATTATATAGGTAGCATAAATATAGCCATAAAAACAAATAATTCTAAATTCCAAATCCGTGCGATTATTCATAATGCATTTATTCAATCCAATCAAATAAATATTTTTCATCAAATTCTATTTCAAATAATTTTAATAACGCAAAATATTCCTGTTTAAAACTTCTTTTTTGATGATGAGATTTTTGATTAAATATATAATCATAAACATTTTTGATTTGTGACTGACCATATGAAAACGCGCCGAAACCTTCTTGCCACGAAAACTTATTATTTACAAATTTATTGTCGTTCACAAAATTAGATGAATTGTTTTTTATATCTCTAATTATATCTGAAACTGACATAGATGGTTTTAATCCGATAAAAACATGCACATGATCCAACATTCCATTTACAATAATAGACTTTTGTCCTTTTTTTGTAATTATTCCTGAAATATATTTGAATAATTCATTTTCCCATGATGCGTTTATGAGATTTTCCCGACCCTTCACTGCAAAAACTGCTTGAATATAGATTTGCGAATATGTGCCGGCCATGTTTGATATATTTAATTATTGTTCAATAAAAATGAAAATCGATTTTGATGCGATTTTATTCGTTTTCCAATTTATTGAATTTCTTTAATAATGCCACCCCTTCGGAGTTCGATGAATTTAATCCTTTTTTCAATTTTCTATAATAATAACACCCCTTCGGGGTTGTTTGGAGCAATGATTTTTTTCTATATTCATATTACCCTTTCGGGGATAAAATAATACCTTTCACCTTATCTATTATCTCTGCCACTGTAAAAGGCAACCCCTGAATCTTATTTAGATTGATGGTATTAATTAAATACTTATCGCGTATCAGGACGGATAGCTGTCCGGTATTAATCTCAGGGATAAGTATATGATCAAATTTTGAAAGGAGATGTCCAAGATTCCGTGGGAAGGGATTTAGATAACGTAAATGTGCATGACTTACTTCAACGCCTTCACTATGAAGTTGTTGACAGGCTGTCTTTATAGTTCCATAAGTAGAGCCCCAACCCAGAATAAGTAGTTTGCCTCCTTCTTTTCCCGCGTCCAAAGATTGGGGCGGTATGTGATCAGCGATGTTGGCTACCTTTTGAGCTCTGATCCGAACCATTTTTTCGTGGTTCAAAGGGTCATAGGAAATATTTCCGGTAGGATCTTCCTTTTCAATACCTCCAATTCGGTTCTCAAGTCCGGCTATTCCAGGTAATGGCCATTTACGCACTAGTCTTTCGTCTCTTATATAGGGTTGAAATTTTCCTGTCTCAACATCCGCTTTGGTGGCAAAATTTGGGTTAATAGGTCTCAATGAATCAGAAGTCGGGAATTTCCAGGGTTCTGTACCATTAGCCAGATAGCCGTCGCTCATCAAAAATACCGGTGTCATCCATTCCACAGCTATTTTTACTGCCTCATATACGGCGTCAAAACAATCTGATGGAGAGCATGCAGCAATGATTGGAACTGGAGCTTCTCCATGTCTTCCGTACATAGCATGAAGCAAATCAGCTTGCTCTGTTTTTGTTGGCATGCCGGTGGAAGGGCCTGCTCTTTGTACATCAATTAGTAATAATGGCAATTCGAGCATTAATGCAAGACCCATGGCCTCAGATTTAAGATCAATACCAGGGCCTGAGGAAGCAGTAACGCCAAGGCTACCACCGTATGATGCACCAATGGCAGCACAAATAGCTGCAATTTCATCTTCAGCCTGGAAAGTTATAACACCAAAATTCTTGTTCTTTGCCAGTTCATGAAGAATGTCTGAAGCGGGTGTAATAGGATAACTACCATAAAAAACAGGAATGCCCGCTTTAACTGATGCAGCAATTATTCCATAAGCGGCAGCCGTATTGCCTGTAATTCCCCGATAGGTTCCTGGTTTCATTGGAGCAGGTTTTACTTCATATTGATTGGTAAAAAGCTCAGCCGTCTCGCCGTAGTTGTAGCCAATTTGCAGGGCAAGGAGGTTCCCTTTATTAATATCAGGTGTTTTGGCAAATTTCCGGTCGATAAATTCTTTAATTGAATCTATGGGACGATGATACATCCAGCAAATCATACCAAGCACAAACATATTTTTGGTACGCTCGAGATCTTTTGTCCCTAATCCTAAACCTTTAAGACCTTCCTTAATTAATTTGGTAATCTGGATCTTATAAATGACAAAATCCTCCATTCCGGGTTCATCCAAAGGGTGTGCATCATCTGCATAGTTGGCGAGACGCAGATTTTTAGCATCGAAACCGTCTTCATTAGCAATGATTATTCCACCAAGTTTGAGATTACCAAGATTCTTTTTAAGCGCTGCGGCATTCATAACAACTAATACATCTGAATTATCACCAGGAGTGTGAATTTCATGTGATCCAAAATGAATCTGGAAACCTGACACCCCAGGCAAAGTGCCTAATGGAGCTCTAATTTCAGCCGGAAAATCTGGAAACGTGCCCAGGTCATTTCGTGCCAATGCGGTAGCCAATGAAAATTCATTTCCTATTAGTTGTATCCCATCGCCCGAATCTCCTGCGAAGCGGATTACAACATCATCAATTATTTTAGTATTATGTTCAGCGTTTTGTGTCATTTTTATCTCTTCAAACCAGAATTATTTAGAATAATTCACTTTATCGGTTTAGAATCATTTATTAATTCAGGTTTTTGAATAATCCATAACCTGAATATATTTATTCGTTCAATTTTTAAAATCTATAACTCACATGATATCGCCCTTTCAGGGCTTTGAGATGTGGTTATTCTCTTTTCTATAATTATGTCGCCCTTTCTGGGCTAAACATAATAAAAGTAGCCAAACTCCAAAATTTGGCAACTTATAAAAACCAACAACTACCAACTATCAACGATCAACTTCTCCTCAATACGCCCTCTCATCCACATTTTCATAAAAATTAATGAAGGACTTATTTGCCACTTTATTTCCACCCGGGGTAGGGAAATCACCCGTAAAGTACCAATCACCGGCATGTTCGGCGCATGCTTTGTGAAGATCTGTAACTGTTTGATAGATAATTTTTACTTCAGCTTTGGTGCTTTCTGTTTTTAATAATTCTGCAATTTTATCGCTTATCTGCTCATCAGTAAACTGATCATATATCCCTCTGGCATAATTTGGAGCTTGTTTATTATCAACATTTGCTTTGCATTCTAAATAGATGTTTTGTAGCAATTTATGGTCTCCATTGTCTTTTATTAACGCAATAGCAGCTTTAAAAGCAATGAAATCAGACAACTTGCTCATGTCAATACCGTAGCAATCAGGGAACCTGATCTGTGGCGCTGAAGAAACAATCACAATTTTCTTAGGGCCTAACCTGTCAAGGATTCTTAAAATGCTATTTTTTAAGGTGGTACCTCTTACGATAGAATCATCGATTATTACCAGGCTATCAATTCCGGGCCTCACTACTCCATAGGTTGTATCATATACATGGGAAACAAGATCTTTACGCTTATCATCCGTGGTGATGAATGTCCGAAGTTTTGCATCCTTCACGGCTATTTTTTCACTTCTGGGTTTTTGTGATAATAGGGCATTCAGTTCTGCATCGCTAAGATTACCTGCCTTAATTTTATCTTTTTTGTATTGATTTTGATAATCGCCTATTGCCTCCATCATTCCTATATAAGAAACTTCTGCCGTGTTTGGTATGTAGGAAAATACAGTGTTCTCCAGATCATAATCAATAGCTTTAAGAACTGCCGGAGCTACTAATCGCCCGAGTTCTTTGCGTTCCTGGTAAATGTCTTTATCTGTACCTCTCGAAAAATAGATTCGCTCAAATGTGCATTGCTTCAAGGGTTTCTCTGGCAGTATTCTTGGTTGACTTACTGTCCCATCTTTGCTGATTATTAAAGCGTGACCGGGTTTTACTGCTTGTATCTTATCGTAATCAACATTAAAAGCAGTTTTAATGGGGGGCCTCTCTGAAGTAACTACCACCATTTCATCATCTTCATACCAGAATGCAGGCCTTATTCCATTTGGGTCGCGCAATACAAAGGCATCACCGTGTCCAATTAAACCAGCCATAGCATATCCGCCATCAAAATCTTTAGCGGCTCTTTTAAGGATTGTTTCAACAGA
>Ga0207068_1258_pt1 | contig 12501 bp, 12 predicted proteins | sample Alteio_BWMinCont_23_FD_153475 | JGI IMG/M metagenome (GOLD analysis project Ga0207068, IMG submission 153475) | Enriched cells from forest soil in Barre Woods Harvard Forest LTER site, Petersham, Massachusetts, United States -... | ecosystem: Environmental > Terrestrial > Soil > Temperate forest >... | reverse complement strand
CTCATTGCAGATGAAGCTCGTTTTATTACAGCAGATCAACTCACAATTGATCATCGACTCGTCAATATCAATGGCTGCCCCGTGGTCATTGATCACATTGAGCGAAGATATGGTACATATTTGTTGATCACGTTGTCGGTAAATGAATACCACACATTCTTCGTTACCAAACAGGGAATTGTTCTCCATAATAATCTCACATTCAGCTTCATAACAATTCCTGAGCGTTTTGAAGCGCCTGCAAAAGTTGCCCTCACGGGAGCAGCAGGTCTTATTGCAATCCCGGTCGGCACTCCTGTCGCAGGTGCCATTATTGCCTGCGGATTTGTCTACCACATGAAAGACCATATTACCAATGCATGCCGCGCAATTGGCAGAGGATTCACTTGGTTATTCAGTACAAGCATGTCGATTGGCGACGAAGCAAGAAAGTATCTTAAGCAAAATGCAAAACCTCATGAAGCCCGTGAAATTGACCAGATGGCAGACCCAGAGCCAAATGATGACGGCACATATCGCGTCTATCAACCATCACCAAAACATTATCCTAATCCTTGGCGAGACGCGAGCCCAGGACCAGGCTGGATCAGTGGACAAATCGCTCTCAATCTTTCATGGCAAGTTATCACAGATTCTGGTCATACTGAAACACGTGTTGCATATTGGAATGGTAAAATTGTGATATTTCAGTTTACGCAGCAAATTGGCAAGCTTATGATCTATCACGGATATTACCAGAATGAATCCAAGATTAGTGATTTGGACATCGATATAAGGAAAATTTTAAGGAAATACCTGATTATTAATCATAAGGACAAGATCATAAAATGAAAGAAGACGGCAACGCTTTAAAGAATGAAATAGTTTTATGGCTTAACGATGAATGCTCTATGAAAATGACTGCAATGAGGCCCGTTCAAGAACTTTGTATGTGTGATTGCGCAGCGTTAATCATTCATTGCCCCTTTTTAGAAGATCTTGTAATTGCACCATGGTCAAGTTCAAAGAGCATATTTGATGTATTAACACGTATGAGGCATCGTTTTGAATCTGCACTAGAGGGAAGGTTACAATTAGTGCCTCTCCCCTATAACATAGGATATATACGTTGTGAAAGATTACATTTTGATGAGAAAGATCACCTATCGTTTCATAAGGTAATGAGTAAATACTTGCTCATGGATAGCCCTCGCTTTACCTCAACATGGCTGTACGAACATGAAGGTAAATTTTTTATAGAAGTAACTCCAATGTATCCGTGGGAATTTGATGAACCAAAGCCCGGCGAACAATATTGTTCCTATGAAGAATTCATGGCTTCATATCAATCGACATTGACTATCCCCCTTGAACGTGCTGATATTGAACGGCTCTATCAACAGACATCACAGCTTGCTGATATGATTCTTGAGCGAGAAAGAGCGGAGGGAAGGAGATACGCTACAGAACTTGAAGAATCAAAAAATCAGGAATAACGCTCAATACATCTCTGGCTTCATGATCATTGCTTGACCGAATCATATTTTTCGGCGAGAATCTGCAGCTGATTATAGCTGAGTAATCTGATTCAGAACTTTATCAATAAATCTCTTCCAAAACACAACATAACTGAAATTCTTGGAAATCTTCCCCGCTTCTTATCAACGGCTACTTTTTATAGCGATATGCAACTATCAAAAGACTCTCTTATGCAATGCCTTATCCAAGATCCACAGCTCACGCGTAATTTTAATAACTTGTATGTTGAAAGATAGAAATCTTCCAAGATGATGAATTAGGGTTAGATTGGTATCTTTTAGTATCGATTGTTCAGTAAAAAAGAAGCTGATAGATCTCGTGTTTTACTTGGCTCATAAAAGCCGTTGCGAAGATTGAGACTATCAGCTATACAAAATTACCTCGAACAATCTCTAGAGACGTATTGTTACGATCTCGCATGTTTACAAGTCGGAGGTATTTTTCATGGAAAATATATCACAAGTGTATATTGGTGTCGATATTTCAAAAGACCATTTAGATGTTTGTATTCACCCCTTAGGGAGGTCATTAAAAATAAAAAACTCCGAGGCAGACATTGCAAAGCTTGCTCAGGAGCTCAAGAGCTACACGGTTGCAAGTATTGGATGTGAGGCTACAGGAGGTTATGAGAAGCTTCTGGTTAAAACGTTACAAGATCACTCTTATAACGTTTGGATCATTGATCCGAGGAGAGTTAAGGGGTTTATCGTTGCTACTGGGTGCAAAAGTAAAACTGATAAAATTGATGCTCAAAAAATTGCCCAATTTGTCGCTCAAAATCCACGAAGTTTCGAAGCGATTGATAAAAGTGAAGCGGAAGAAAAAGTGCAAGCATTGGTCGATCGCAAACAAGACCTTATGAAGTTTTTGGTTGCAGAAAAAACTCGGTTCAAACATCCATCTCATGCTTTTCATGGAGCAAATATCAAAAAATTTATCGCATTATTGGAACGTGAGATTGAAAAGCTTGATATTCAAATTCAAAAGCTCTTGCAAGATGATGAAAATCTTCATCGAAGGGCAAGTATCTTGGAATCTATTCCCGGCATTGGCACATCTTCTGCTGCGGTTCTGTTGTCATCTCTTCCTGAATTGGGCAAAATTGGCAATAATCAAATAGCTGCCCTTGTTGGTCTAGCTCCCTTTGACAACGCGAGTGGAAGGTATAGTGGTAAAAAGTTTATCAGAGGAGGTAGAGCTACACCTCGCAATGCTCTCTACATGTGCGCTCTAACTACCATCAAACATAACCCTGTTTTAAAAGCTTTTTATGATCACTTAATAGCACAACAGAAGCCATTCAAAGTTGCTATAGTGGCCGTTATGAGAAAAATGATCGTACTTGCCAATGCTTTGTTAAGAAAAAATGAATTGTGTCGAGTTTAAAAAAGAGGTCTTTAAAATGATTGACTTTTAACACAATCTCTTCGCACAACAACTGAAGCAAAAACTCAAATTTAGTCCCGGAGCTCAGAGATTCGAAGCACCTGATGCTATCTTCAGTCTTATTTCAACACTCTTCATGCCAGACGGACTCTTGAAGCTGTATTCCTATGGCTTTTAGGATATTTCTTGCATGCCGGATGAGTTCTTCAAGTTGTATTTTACGCAGATCCTATTCTTATCAACCGAGACGGATCATCTGTTGACTCTCATTTGATCAATTGAGACGGCTTTGTTATTTCATCAGGATATAAATGGACACTTAACCCCTCTTGCATGCAATCATATCACCACTATAACCATTCTCTTAATGTAGTATAAAGCATATGCTACTTTTTCCAGATGAGTATATGCCTGACAACCAACGTTAAAGTTGCTATCATGTAAATATGAAAATAGATGAATTGTTGGAAGAGAACCATACCGTGGAATTCAGAAAATTTGACCCCTGTGCTGCATATAAACAATGGAAAAGGTGGTGCGTGACAGCATCTATATCAACACTCGCATTTATAGCAGCACAATGCTTGATATCACTTTTTTATACAACACTTCCATGGCACATGTATATTCCTGGATTGGGATCAATGCTTACCGCACAGTATATCTCAATCATGCGACCACAATGGTCACTTGTGATACGAATGTTGGTGGGATTGGCGATTGGATTGGCCACTGGTCTTACGGTGCGTTTTTTGCTAAAAACTCTTTGAGGGCATTTGGAATACCGTTTATGAATTACTATATTCGCCCTTTATACCTTACCCTCGTTGGAACCTGTCAGTTGGCAGTGCCAGTTGTCGTAGTAGCAGCACTCTACCCAGCATGGATGGCAAGTTTCCTTGGTATGATTACCGCTGCAATAGTACTTGCTGCATATGTCACCTATCTCAACTACTACAACACTACAACTCAAACTCGAGGACTTATCTTTGAGCCAACAGGGATTTATTATAATGACTTCGTAGCAGCAATTACCGCATGTGGTCTTAATCCAGCGCACATTAAGGTTCGTTATTGCTATGCGCAAGAAGGAATCGCCCTTGCATTTCATGACACTGTTGGCATTGATCCATTGGTATGGAAAGGCGTTGAAAATGACGAATCATTTAAAAAAGCGCATGATGTACTTTCTGTACATATACTTCCGACGTTAACTATGGAGCAAAAAGAACGGATTGCTGCAACGCGTGCCCTTCTTACTCATGCTACACAAAAATTTATTTTTAATCATGAATTAGGACATATTTATCATCGCTATACTTACAAGAAGATAGCTCTGAATGCCGTAATTGTCATGATAGTAACATATAGTGTTTTACTAGCTGGCTGGACGTTATTCAATGTCTATCATGTGCCAGCAATCCTCACCATTGCATTATCGATTCTGCTTGCAAGTTTTATTGACCTTACGCTTACTTTTATATCGAATACATTATTCAAAGTACGAGAAGAAGTAAAAGCAGATGACTTTGCCTCACAATATAGTACCGCTGAAGAAATACGAGCCGCTGCTGATTTCTTTGAACAACATGATGTACAAATAATTGATCTTATTCGAGAACCGGGATGGAATCCCCTACAATGGCTACCTCAAGAAACACGTAGTGGGCACCTCAACGGGGCAAAACGTGCGCGTTATTTGCGCAAACTGGCAAACATGCGGTGATGTGCGAAATGCATATCATGCTGCTCATTGCTGTTTTTGCGAATCAGGATCACTGACAAGAACTGCTGCCTGTGTGGGGAGTGGATTGAATGAAGTTATGCTCTACGATATATTGACCAAAGCATGCCATGCGATATAATGCCTACAGAATATTAGACCCTCTTTAATGTTCACCAAGCAAGGAGTTTCGATACGTATGGAATACATACCAGTAAGACACGCGCAGATTCATAAAAACAGTTCAACATGTAGCGTATACGAATACCCAACGTCGCATACTCATTGCAGTGTAGCGTTTATCGAAATTAATGGCAGATACCCTGAGCAAGGGTGGGCCTTAAATGAAGTATGTACTGAAATGGCTTATATTCTGAACGGAGTGGGCACTCTTGTTACACCTCAAAAGACAATCACACTCTCTCCGCAAGATCTTGTTTTGGTTTCTCCCGGTGAACAGTATTACTGGGAAGGTACCATCACCATGACCATCTCTTCTACCCCTGCTTTTTATGCAGAGCAGCATAAAATAATAATATAAATAATTATTTTAAAAATATTTCCCCGGTTGCACATTTAATTGGTATAAGATAAACTTAATCATAAGCAATACAATAAATGCGTAAAGGTGTTATATGTTTTTCTCCAAGGCACATTATTTAGCACTTTCAAGATATTATAAATATTATCTATTTGGATCAGTTGCTCTTGTCATGGCAGCAATCTTTGGGCATAGTTACCTCAGTCAAAAATTTAATACCTATATCATTGCCCACACAGAGGAAGCATTTGGCTCCCAACAATTGGCTCCTCAACAAGAAGATCTCATTCGCTCCATCGCACAAAAAATGGGAATTCCTGTTCCTCTTATGCGTAAAATGAATCTTAAGGCGTTACGAACATTTGGTTACCATAATGCCTTTGCCGTTTCTCCATCGATTTTTTTGAGTCAACCGTTCTTATTTGTCAGCGAAGGGTTCTTTGAAGATTTATCGCTCGAAGAGCAGGAATTTATTATTGGTCATGAAATGATCCATATTAGAGAAGAACATACGCGGTGGCTGTCAATCACCATGTGTCTTTTACTTGCACTATTATGCATGGGCGCGTATATCTTAAGAAAAAAGTTAAAACGAGTAATCCACAATACTCTTACGACCAGCTATCAAAAAACTATTTTAAATGTAATTTCAGTAATCTTGTTTGGCCTCTGTTTAGCCATTACCGGGCTTATCCGACTTGCTTACCACCGGCATATTGAGTGGGTCGCTGATATACAATCAATGAAAATATTAAAGTCATATGAGGGGGGCATTAAGCTCCTTGACCGCTCGGAAAAAGAATTAAAGTTACCTCAGTATAACCCCTACTGGGGAATACTATCAGATCATCCATCATGCAGTGAACGTAAAACGTGTTGCATTGCATTACACAATCAAGCAAAGGAATCACCGTGCAATATCTAAAACGTGCAATGATTACGGCAATTTTATTCAGCAATTACGCACCTGCAAAAACAGTAGAATACGTTGAAGATGCACATTTATCGCAAGCCCCTCAAGAAATCGTTGATCTTTCAGAAAAATCCGCAGATCTGATGGACTATCAAGACGCATATGAAATTGCTGTTCCAAAAAAGCCGGGAATACACATTAATCCATGGAATAAATTCATCGCGCAGGGCATTAATCCTCAGACAAAGCATCCTATTATTATTCTTAATCCGCAGTGGTTTAATGAGATTCCAGGAGATCAGCAAACATTTTTGTTGAGCCGTAATTTCGCCACTTGGCAAGCAGGAGCACAACCTTTCAGTATCAAAGCTTTACCGTATCTCTTTCTCTTGAACAGTATCGTTCTTATGCTTATTCTTTTCTGGTTACTGGGAAAAACAAGGCTCGCTGATCAAAAAAAGTGGATTCGTGCTCTTATCGCATTCGGCGTAGTCACTCTCAGCGACCTAACCCTGATGACTAAAATTAATCAAAAACTTACGTACTACCTCGCAATGCAACATGAGATGAGCATCATTGAAAAGGTGATAGAAAAAACTCATAATAAAGAAGCTGCGATAGAAGCTCTGAAGCATTTTGATACTTCAATCAAAAAAGAACTTGCAGACGGTGAATTATTCTGGAAGCCTTTTGAAAAGATCTTTGAAAATTATGCAAATGCATTGTCTCAACATGATAATCTCTGAATCCTCTAACAAGACGCGTTGATGCTGATGTCAAAAGAAAAATCGTAGTAAAAGATACCATGGACAGCAGAACAATACCGCTTACGACATTAAATGAGGTCAAAGAGCAACTCATCACGATGTTTGACATGTCCCCCACGTTTCTCGATGCGCTGGTAGAGATATAAAATTGCGCTTTTGCAACACCGGCCGTGCATGCTTTTTCATATCAAATTTACCAAGAGGAAAAACGTCTTGCTGAAGTATTAGCATCAATTGCGGAAATGGATGCCTATCATGCAATTGCTGCAAAAATGGTTGCATCTCAGAAAAGCAATAACAAATTCTGCTTTGTGTCATTTTTAGATGAAGATAAACCACGAATTGCACTCAAAAGCTTCTGAAATGTATTGGTTAAAAATGCAATTGCAAACGATATTGCTGAAGACCATGATGTCATGCTTACCGGACCGGACAAAGGTGGCAAGACCACGGCAATTAGGGCAATATTGCAAAACCTTGTACTCGGGCAGTCTTTTGGCTTTGCTGCTGCAGAAGAATGTGAATTCACCATGTTTGATGTGATCCATTCATATCTCAATATCTCCGACGACCTGCTGAACGGCTTATCGCTCTTTGCATCAGAAATTAAGCGCGCTCAAGAGATTATTGAAAAGAGTAAAGCTTTGCAACCGCATGAAAAATTCTTCTTTGCACTTGATGAACTTTTTACCGGCACTGCAGCGAGTGAAGGCGAGAAGTGTGCATACAACTTTATCGACAGAATAGCGGATTTTGAGGGTGTACAATTTATCTACGCTACTCACTTTAACGCGTTGAAAGAGTTGGGCGCAACGCATCATCGTTGCGCAAACTACCAAGCAGACGCACCAACAAAAGATGCTCAGGGAAAACTGGTTTATCCCTTCACACTGAGCAAGGGAGCAAGCAATTCACATGTCGCTTTAGAACTTGCACAAGAAGCAAATCTTTTTGCATAGTCTATTCATAGCTCATTATGAAAAGAGGGGAGTTTTTAAACTCCCCTCTTTTATTGCGCCCCATTCGCTCTTGACAGTAAGATACCCTTATATATCGAAGCACTTCGTAAAAGGATCCTATGATTTACCGATTGTATAGCGGAATAATATTGAGCTCAATGGCAGCTCTTCATGGCGCAACCACTCCTCGCGCAACCACTCCTCAACCCTACCGCGCCGTTAATTTGAGTCGCGAACAAAACGCATGTTATTCGGCATCTATGCTTCAGGCACTCATAGCATTAAAACCATGGCGTGATTTTATTTTTAAATACCCCCCTCAATCATCATGTGTATACGATAAGAATCTCCTCAAGGAACTACAAATTTTTATACGTAATTATGCCGCCATATCTCAAGATCAAAAGCCGAGTATTAAGTTCACTGATTTCTATAATACTTGCCGGAAGAAAGAAATTATTACTCATCAAAACTTCGATGATCCATCAAAATTTTTTGGAATGCTCAATAAAATCCTTACAAAAGATGAACAATGTTATCTCAACAGACCCTTTACCTTTGAGATAAAGTGGATTACCAGCATATATAGACATCGCCCCGATACAGAACTCAAATCATCGGAAGCAGAAAATTTTATCGCAATGCTTGAATATCAACCCGACAAGCAATACAGACGGTTAGTCCCAACAACTTCTGTACCACAAAAAAAACAAAAACCTATGACGAATATTGTAATTCCTGCAGGATATCTCGGCTATCACGTTCCCTTGTACGAATCACTCAAGAGTACACTCGATGGTATGACGACAACAAAACTGGAAACGTATACGCTAACCACCATAGAAAGCAGACGATTTACATCGCTTCCGGATATTCTCTGGATACGATTTGATCAACCGACCTTGCTCAACAGAGACTACTCAGTCTCAATTTCTTCAAACCTTGATCTTGCTCGCTGGTATAGCAATAACGATGAACAAAATACAATGTACCAACTCGTCAGCATCATCTGGCGATCTCAGGTACACTATATTGCGTATGTACGTTATTTCGACACATGGTACCAATGCGACGATACGCAGAGTACATGCGTAACGTTAAGCACCAAAGAGATTAATGATCTGCTCAGTCAAGGAACGATACAAAATTATCCACCCTACGCGCCATACTATCCCAGCATCTGCTTTTATGAGCGCATAGCTTCGCCACCACGCATAGCATCACCGACAACAATTGAGAAAAGCACACCATTACTCGATCTCCACGCATCGCTTAAACTCTTGAGCATTTAACATCAATTATATCGATAAGCATTTAATCGCAATCACACTAAGTTACTGCTCAGGAGTCATCTTCATACATGCTGCAAGCGTCATAGTGAGAGGGAAAAATACAAGCACTAACGAATCGATTGGATCATTAATTACCCGATCAAGAAGCGGTTGATAGAGAGCATAACGATCAACCACAGCATCAAGCCATTTCCCGTGACTATGATTTTCTTGCTTAAAACTTTGCGATGGCAACGTTGCACGTATAGATCGAGAGTATAATGCTGCGTTTTTGAGCAACTGTGAAAATTCACAAGAGCCCATGTTGGGCACACTACACAACAATGAATTTCGTTGCCCTCGTTGTACTACTAATGAGTCCTTGTTTTGTACAGTGATATTCAAATTACCTAATAACCGGCCCATCATTAAATCAAAAATAAACTCATGAGGCTTCATATACAAGTATATCTCCCTCATCATTGCCGATAATGAGCTGGTTGTCGCGAACAATAAACCGGCTTTCACGCCCACATATTGTGTCATTGATGTTAAACGTTTGTAAGCATTCTCCTGATAGTGGATCCCATAGCTTTGCTTGTTCTTGATACAATGCCAACAGATATTTATTGAAGACAACCTGAAACCCATATGCCTTAATGTAAGCAAGGGGACTATCGCAACCAGGCATGGCTGGAATGGTTCTCAGGCACGATGCTTCAGCAATATTCCATATTTTAATGACCCTTCGAGCGTCGTAGGATGCCAATCTACCATCTAACAAAGGTACGCATGCCATAATTCGTGCAGCATGTCCTTGCAGTGTTTTGAGGCACAAACCGCTTTTTGTATTCCATATTTTGATCGTCGTATCTTCCGATCCTGAGGCAAGGCAATTATTTGGCAGTGTTGCAAGGATACATACATGCTCATCATGATCTATCAGTGTTCGAATCTCTTTCAGAGGCGGATGCAAAAATTGCCACCATGACCTTATCTTACATACCCTAATAGCAGTCGAATACATTTCACAATACGCTATTCGATTTTTCGGCAACGCTACTAAGGTTCTAATACCAAGAGGGGGCAATATTTCTTGGGCAGACCCGCTGTGAAGATTATGTATGACAAGAGGCTTTTTACAATATCCTGAATACGTGAGGACTCTGTTGTCAGATAACGCAGTCAATGAGCCGCCAAAATATCTTTCTTGCAACAATGTATTCAGGCATGCACAGGCATTAATATCCCATGTTTTAATAGCAAGTTCCGACAGCGATGCCAAATGTCCATCACTGAGCAGAGCAAGTGAACACACTCTTTTTTTATGTGCTTTTTTGATAATTGCTCTATAGCGAAATTCTAAATGAAGCATGTCAAAAATAATGTTGTGTAGTACCATGGGAAATTTACATATATCATAAAAAAACTGCGATAGCTGTGGATTACGCATGGCAGTACCATGCTTAGCGTTCTCACCATCGCTCTTTTTTTCAGCTTGAGACGCGCATAGTGTCAGTACAATAACCATTGAAAATATCATGGTATAAAATCGGTAACAATACTTCATTCTGCACCCCGAGGACGATAATGAATAGTGCTTATTTCATCCTAACATAGTGCGAGGAGGCATAGATAAGAATAACTAGCTTATATATTTCTCGCTTAATACCTTCATGCCGTATTATTCGCTAGAAAGCGCGCGAGAGTATTTGAGGTAGAAGTGATTGGCAAAAATCTCAGAAGGATCGTACTCTTTTTTCTTCGCGAAAAACTCTGCAATGTGTGGGTAAGCAGCATTAATTTGATTGTACGTTGGATGCAGATTCCCCGGCAAGTAATATGTTCCTTGGTGTGCAAGCACATAATCAACAGTTGCTTGTGTCCATCGTCGCATCGTGTCAATACCACGTGGGGAATTTTTGTGAACAAGGAAAATAACAACCTCTATTCTTTCTTGACTTGTATAAGAGAGAAAACTTTCCATATTGCTCGGAATGAAGCGTGTAAATACGGCAAAACAGCGCACCTTAAATGTTTTGCATGAATTGCGAAGATAATTCATAAAACAAGCAAATGATTCGGGAGGAATAAAGTATGAGCAGAGAGCATGAACATGGCTCGTTGCAGTATACTCAAGCAATCCTGTAGGATGGCGCATTGCATTATTTCTACAGACGACCTCTTCCCCGCTTTCGCGCATTATGATAGTTGGCCAGTTGAAAATGCGTGAAAAATAGTGACAGAAGGGAGATGTGCGCTGTAGATTAAGCATCATTTGTGAAAACCCAATATTACTTTCATCGCGAAGTACACACACATGCGGCTGCCTGGTCGATACGATGGGATGTTTAACATAGTTGACTGCAATCATGTCTTTGAGAAAATTGTAGGGCGACACGCTGACAATACCATAATGGAGACCAAGCTGAGGATTAGATACTACCTGCTCTTTAACAAAAGACGCATAGGTATCAATTTTAAGAATGTGTGTACTTTTTTGATATACCGTATTTTCAGTCAATTCAATATCAGCTTCAAGAATGATGCCAAACAGCCCATACCCACCAATGGCGAGTTTAAAAAGATCATAATGCTGAACTCTACTTGCTTCTACAATAACCCCCGATGCAAGCAAAATACGCACCGCTCGAACTGTTTCAATAAGCGGGCCGAACCGAGGATCTCGTCCATGTGCGTTAACACTGAGCGAGCCACCAATAGTAAAGATTTCTGCTGTTTGCATAACCTTGATAGCCAAGCCATACTGATTGATATAATGCTGTATATGATCCCACGTTGCCCCAGTCTGTACGGTGATTACCTTATCTGCAACATTTAAATTAATAATTCGATTAAAGCGGCACATATCGATAACGATCGCCTGGGGGCAAAACGCATGGCCCCCTTGGCTATGACGCTTTCCCGCTACAGAAATTTTCTTATTTTCCCCTTTTGCCCGCGAAAGGACTGCCTGTATTTCTGCCACGGTCGTTGGATATACAATATCAGAGACAGCCGTTCGATTAAGCTGACTAAAGTCATTGATAAACAAGGCACAGGACTGTGCAGTAATAAAAAAGAGTAGCAAAGGTAATATATTGAATCGCATAATCGTATCAATTTCCCCTGATATTTTGACGGACCCCATGATAATGGCTTAAGACGAAATGGGTTTTCTTCTATAGGATAGTATATCTATTATTCATACAATTGCAAATCGTTCAAATATTATAAATAAATAAAATTCAGACTTGATAAAATATTAGTATATTTCTCTTTATCGCCCTACCAACGGGGAACTTTTTACATCGAGCACTTTATACTATTAAACGTTATGCAACAAATCATGAGAGCATCATTGCTTTTTATAGAAAGTACTTGTTACCATTCATAAAAATAATTCACTTTTCCGGAAGGATA
>Ga0207068_1253_pt1 | contig 13026 bp, 9 predicted proteins | sample Alteio_BWMinCont_23_FD_153475 | JGI IMG/M metagenome (GOLD analysis project Ga0207068, IMG submission 153475) | Enriched cells from forest soil in Barre Woods Harvard Forest LTER site, Petersham, Massachusetts, United States -... | ecosystem: Environmental > Terrestrial > Soil > Temperate forest >... | reverse complement strand
CCGGTAGGAAGGGTGATTCTTGAATATTGTTCATCCGCTTTTCTGAAATTCTGAAGCAGGAATTTCAGATTTTCGATATTGCTCAGACCTTTGTCCTTCTCTGCTATTTTCCGAACAGCGGTTTTCAGTTCATCACTATCGATTGGTTTTAACAAGTAGTCGAGAGCACTGTACTTAATGGCATTGATTGCATATTTATCGGAAGCTGTAGTGAATATCACATCAAACGAAAGGTCAGGCAAGGCTTTCAATAAGTCGAAACCAGAGCCATCCGGCATCTCGATGTCCAGAAAAACAAGTCTGGGTTTTACCGTACGGATCAGGGCAACACCGGTTTCTACAGAATCTGCACTTCCGGCAAGGGTTACTTCAGGGCAATTCTTTTCGACCAGCTTTTCAAGGAGCTCTCTGCTCCTCTTTTCATCTTCCACAATAACTGCTTGAATCATGAGATCGGGTATTGAGCTGGTGATGCGATGACTCAAATATAATTAATTCGCTTGCTTCCTTACTTAAAATATAGGAATATAAATCTCCACCCTTGTACCACTGGGGAACCCGTTTTCATCTTTCAGATCTATTGTCTTAACTGTTAAATGCGATTTATGAAGATAATTCAGCAGTTCAAGCCTGTCCTGAGTGATTTTAAGGCCAAACGATTTATGCGTTTTTCGGAGCGAACTTTCTTTCAGTTCGGTTGCTTTTTGACGCCCTATCCCATTATCTGAAATAGAACAAAGGATGTGATTTTCTTCCTGGGAGATCTGAATCTCCAGTTTCCCATTTCCTTTTTTTGGAAGGAGCCCGTGAATAATTGCATTTTCAGCAAAAGGCTGAATAAGCATGGTGGGAACTTCGTAATAGTCAAGATCCAGGTTTTCGTCCAGAATGATTTCATATTCAAATTTACTTTCAAAACGCAGGGCTTCGAGTTCCAGATACAATTTCAACGAATCAATCTCTTCCCGGATCCTGGCCGTTGCTTTTTCAGAATTATTCAGAATCGTGCGAATCAGTTTGGCGAATGTATTCAGATATTTGCTCGCGGCTGCCTCATCGCTGTGCACAATAAAATGCTGAATAGAATTCAGAGAATTGAAAATAAAATGAGGGTTCATCTGGGAACGCAAAGCTTTCAATTCATTGGTTGCTACTCTCACCTTCAGGTTTTCATTTTCCCTGACTCGATTAACTCTGTACCTGAATATTAGCAGGGATCCACCAATCACTATGGAACTCAAAAGCAATGAAAACCACCCTCTCTTCCAAAAAGGAGCCAGAATGCTAAAACCGAAATTTGCCGGCGCTGCCGTCCAAAGACCTTCATTGTTACAGCTCATCACCCGGAAGGTATATTTCCCAGGTGGCAGGTTTGAATAAGTCGTAATATTACTTGAAGTAACAGGTGACCAGTTTTTATCAAACCCTTCCAGCTTCACGATATATCTTACTTTGCGGGGATTGGTAAGACAGACACCAATATATTCAAAGGAGATATTGTTATTTTCATGCGACAGTTCAGAATGTTCAGCCAGAGAGGTATCTGAATAGAAGAGTCGGATGCCTGTGATGCTTGTCTTTGCCGGAGCATTATTAGGCCAGTATTCATCAGGGTTATATTTTACAAGACCGTTTACAGTCCCGAACCAAATAGATCCGCCCGGTTCCATTGCGACGGCACTTCCATTACATTCTACGCCTACAAAGCCTTCTTCTTTCGCATAAGGGATGATCTGCTTCCTTCCTTCCTTCTTATAAACATCTATATCTATTTTATTAAGCGACTGGTTCGTTCCAACCCAAAGGCTCTTTTCGTCTTTACTGAAACTCATGAGATAAACAAGATCTGAACTCAATCCATCCTCTTCATTAAATTGCACGATCTTTTTACTGGTCCCATTGCGTCCCTGAGGATCATAGAGGTATACCCCATCAAAGGTTCCGAAATAATATACTCCATCCTTATCCTGAAGCATTGCCAGATAGGATTCACTTTTCATTCCAAGTTCAAGATTCACAGATCTGAATTTTTTCCCATCAAAGCGATAGAGGCCTCCCTTATAGGTTCCAATCCAGAGTTGGTGATCATGGTCTTCCATGAAGTAGTATGCCGAAAAATTAGTGACAGGGCCAGGCAGAGGATTCCAGGTAAAAACCCCTTCATGATATCTGGTCACCCCATTATCCTGACCAAACCAGATATCCCCATGGCTATCCTGAAAAATAATGTTCAGGGTGTCGGAGTGCAACTTAATAGAGCGGTCCTGTCTTTTGAAAACAAGTTTCTTTGGGGGCTCGGGAACAGGCGCACAGGTGCAAAATCCCTGATCCGTTCCTATCCAAATGGTACCATCCTTACTTTCAATCACCGATTTTATACTGTTGCTGGGTAAGCCGTCGCTTCGGGTATAGTTAAAGAAATGACCGTTCTTATAGATATAAATGCCACCTCCATCGGTTGAAATCCATAAATTCTTGAACCTGTCGAATGTCAGTTGAGTAATGAATGGAGGCACGAGTCCATCTTCCTGACCAAAACTCACAAAATCTGCAGAACGATACCGGAAGAGTCCGGAAGAGGTTCCGACCCAGATATTTTTTTCAAAGTCCTGAAACAAACAGCTTGTTTTATTCGCGTTGAGATCACGGCCCAGGCTTATGTTTTTAAACTCCTTCCCATCAAACTTCCATAAACCAAGATCCGTACTGATCCAGATATGGCCTTGAAGATCCTGAACAATGGAAAGGATATTGATTCCATTTAAGACGGCAGAAGAAGAGTGTTTTTTTCGGTCTTTGTCGAAGCGAAAGATTCCTCTATCGGTTCCGATCCAATAACTCCCTTCCCGTTCCTGATAGATACAATTTACATGTTCATTGTCCAGACCGTTGATCTTGTTCAGCACATCCACCTCAGCTCCGTCTTCCCCAACAACGGCGATTCCCTTTTCCGTGCCTATCCATATTTTCCCATCCGACGACTTCATGAGTGCAGTAACCTGGTTGCTTACTGGTGCAAGGAGTCTGGAAAGGCTCACAAATGTTTTCCCATCATATCGAGACAGGCCTTTATCTGTTCCGATCCATAACGAAGCTCTGGAATCGGTGAGGAGACAATTGATTTTATCATCGGGCAACCCATCTTTAACCTGAAAGGACTTGAATTTACCGTTAGAAAACCGGCTGAGGCCTTTTAAAGTCCCTGCCCAAATTGTTCCACTGGAATCTCCGCTCAGGGAAAGTACCTGGTGTGTAGTCAAACCATTTTTAGGAGAGTAATTCGTGAAAGCTTTTCCGTTGAAACAGCTCAGGCCTCCATAGCCTCCAGTCCACAGATTTCCCCTCACATCCTGGTATATGGCGCTCACCCCGATAAAGGGGAGTCCGTCATCTACCGTATAGTTACGGAAGTTGTAGCTCTGACCGCAAAGCCATCCAGGGCTCAGCAGAGCGACAAAAACTATGATATATCTCGAAAAGGAAGATCCTGCCATGGTAAACCGTTGCCGGTAGAGTACCAAAGATAAACGGAAAAAAACAGAATTGCGCTATGGGTTTACTTCTGCTGGAATGCATCCCAACCCTGTGCCGTGAGTGGGTGAACCGACCCATCTCTGATAACAAGATTGGTTCCTGAATTTTTTTCTGTTATATGACCAATGACGGTAATATGGGGATTACCTTTCACTTTGTCATAATCGCTCATGGCTATCGTAAACAAAAGCTCATAATCCTCTCCTCCGTTTAATACACAGGTAGTTGGGTCAAGATTGAAGGCGCGGGCCCTTTCAAAGGTCATAGGATCGATAGGCAATTTTTCTTCATAAAGATTACACCCTACCCCAGAGCTCGTACAGATATGAAGCAGTTCAGATGCCAGTCCATCGGAGATATCAATCATCGAGGTCGGTTTCAGATCTAACTCTTTAAACATTTCGATCATATCTCCCCTTGCCTCGGGCTTCAGCTGGCGTTCTAGGATATAATCATTTCCTTCCAGATCGGGTTGAATCCCAGGGTTACTCTTATAAACTTCCTTTTCCCGTTCGAGCAGTAAGAGACCGGTGTAAGCACCTCCTAAGTCACCGGATACACAGATCAGGTCTTTTTCTTTCGCAGTGTTTCGGTAAACAAGCTCTTCTTTAACAGCAGATCCTATCGCTGTAACGGAGATGATCAACCCGGAGGTCGAGGAGGTCGTGTCTCCGCCTACCAGGTCTACTTTCCATTTCGCACAAGCTTTGAAGATTCCATCGTATAATTCTTCCACGGCTTCCAACGGAAAACGCGAACTCAGAGCAATGGAAACGGTAATCTGATGAGGAATGGCATTCATAGCAAATATATCGCTGAGATTCACCATCACAGCCTTATAACCGAGGTGCTTAAAAGGCACATAGCTCAGATCGAAGTGTACACCTTCAACCAGCATATCCGTAGAAACAACTGTTAGTTTTCCGGCGTTATCTATGACTGCGGCATCATCTCCGACTCCGATCAAGGAACCGTGGTTCTGGAGCTGGATCTTTTCTGTCAAGTGTCTGATCAGGCCGAATTCGCCCAGTGTGCTAAGTTCTGTTTTGGATTTATTTTCGAACATGAGATCAGATAAATTTAATTTTTCTTGATGCAAAGGAGCACATCCTCAGTAAGATGAGCCCATGCTTAAAACGGGAAATATTTGTTGACCCGTAGGTCCGTTCCCGATACCTGATAGGCACCTCCACGATTTTCAGGTTCAGTTTATGGGCTCCGAAAATCAAGTCGTAATCTCCAAAGGGATCAAAGTCTCCGAAATACTTCTTGTTTTTAACAAGCTTGTAATAATCGCTCCGGAACATCACCTTGGTGCCGCAGAGTGTATCCTTAAATCTCTGCTCCAGAAGCCAGGTAAATGCCATACTGAAAAATCGGTTGCCTAAAAGATTCAGGAAGCGCATCGCTTCTTTCTCCATCGGGTACACCAAACGCGATCCATTAATAAAATCACCTTTACCGGATGCAATGGCATTATAAAACTTAGGCAAATCTTCGGGAGGTACGGTCAGATCGGCATCCAGAATCATCAGGATGTCACCGGTCGCAATTGCGTATCCTTCTCTCACGGCATCTGCTTTCCCCTTACCTTTTTGTTTACCTATTTTGATATCGTGTGTAGAAGCATATTTTCTCTGAATTTCCTGAATCTTATCCCAGGTATCGTCTGTTGAATTGCCTTCGATATAAATAATTTCTATATGCTTTGAAAACTTAGGCAGACGGAGAATTGCATTTTCGATATTTCCGCTTTCATTCCGGGCTGGGATGACTACGGTCACAGAATATTTTTGTGCATATTCCGCTTCGTGAATGATCTCTTGAGGCTTCGCAAACGTAAAATAATTCAAAGAGAAAAAACGGAAGAAAGGAAACTTTGCAAGATACCGGTTCAGAAATCCTGAAAGCAGGGGGATATAGACCGGGAAAATCATCCGTTTGGTATTTCGGTAAACATCAAAACCGGAGATAAACAGAAGGTTATTGATATCCTGCAAGGTGAGCCAGTTCTGCTTGGGAGACCTTGCTTTAAGGCCAATCGTTTCAGCAAATTTCAGGATTGGTTCCCACAGGTAGTTGTAATAAGTAACAATTACTTTGGTATGTTCATGACAAACTTTTTTTATCTGCTGTAAGACTTCTTGAATGTCATCCACGTAGCCAATCAGGTTGCTCAGGATAATAAGATCAAATTTTTCTTCCAGCTGAATATTTTCAGCAGCCATTACCCGAAAGTCAATATCCTTAAACTGCTCCTTTGCATTGTCAATCATTACAGGGCTGAAATCCAGTCCCACTTTTCTTTTAGCCGCAACTCCTGCCAATAACTCACCGGTACCACAACCCACTTCAAGCACAGAAATATCTTCGTGAGCAAAATAATTACAGAATCTTGTAATGTCATCCCAGTAATAACTGTATTGATGCCCTTTCCCTTTCCGACGGGCGGCAATGCGGTCAAAATATTCTTTTTTACTCTCGGACATACAGGAACTGTGTTTAAACTTCGTTATTTGACTGTTTTTTCAATCTCAATGGTTGCAAACATTCCCAGAGCTCTTGACAATGGTGAAATCAGTTTTTCCAGGCCCGTGAAAAAACCAAAGCTCCACTTTGGAACGAGCGGCTTCATGGAAACTCCTCCACTGATCAGATAGCGGAAAGGAGTATGATATTTTACACTGCAAATCTTAAGTCCCGGAAATTCTTTTTCGAACTTTTCCCGGTCCCTTTGAAAATAAATATAAGGCAGAGCCTGGTTGGATCCACTTAAGGGGCCGGACGACTGAATCTCCCATCCTCCTTTTACATCGAAAGGTTCGTGATGAAAAGTCTTGTAGATAAATTTACTGAAAACACTGTTAGCCGGTTCGATCATGACTACCTTCCCTCCGGTAACCAACACACGTTGGGCTTCTTTAAGAAATTTCCAGGGATGCGGGATATGATGAAACACATTCAGCATAAAAATGGCTGAGATTTCTTTTTCTTTGTACGGCATTTCTTCTGCTGAAAAAACCTGTTCAACACAATCTAATGGTAAGATATCGGAAGTGATGACGGAGGGCATCATTTCTTTCAGAAACCCACCACCCGATCCGATCTCCAGAAACTTTCCACCCGGAAATGCCAATGAAACATTTTGAAAAACGGAGTACCAATCCTGATACAATCGTTTCAAAAATGGTTTACGGAGTATTATTTCCCGGTGTGCAAGGGTGGCACGCGGGTCATCCAGGTGATATTGTTGTTGGTAACGTAAGAATCCCAATGAATTGATTTTTAAGGTTCCAGGTAAATCCGGGGGAGTAAAATTATCATAAATATTTGATTTTCTGCAAAGTCTGAATATCCAATAATTGCTTAATTTCGCCTCCGAAAACTTTACTTCCATGGCCGACGCGAATTCTTCCTTTGTCAATACTCTTCCTTTAACCAAGATCAAGATCGGCATCGGAAAGATTCTTTATCGTTTCGCAACCCTGTTTTACGGGCATAAACCCCGCCTGATTACCAGGCATGGAATTTCCTATGAGGTTGATCTTTCCGAAGGCATTGATCTTTCCTTGTTCTTTTTCGGCAATTTTCAAAAACACATCACTCACAACAAATTTTTCTCTCTGCCTAAGGATGCGGTCATTCTGGATGTAGGTGCGAACTTTGGCATTATGACCTTACAGTTTGCTCAGGCTGCTCCTCAGGGAATGGTCTACTCCTTCGAACCCACACATTATGCACTTTCCAAGTTCAGGCGCAACCTCGAGCTGAACCCGGAGCTTGCAAAACATGTACGTCCGGTCAATTCATTCGTGTCAGCCATTTCTGACACGAACCCTAACATAAAAGCTTTTTCAAGCTGGAAGGTAGATGGGGAAAAATCCAATGACATGCACCCTGTTCATCAGGGAGCTGCTAAATCAACGGAAGGTGTTGGCTCTGTGAGTCTCGACGATTTCTGCAAAGAAAACAATCTAACCAGGGTTGACTTTATCAAGATTGATATTGACGGTCACGAATTTGAAGCGCTCCGTGGAGCCAAAGATATCCTTACCCGTTTCAGGCCTGCTGTCATTTTCGAAATCGGATTATACCTTCTGGCAGAAAATAAAATAGGTTATGATTTCTTCCACGAATATTTCAAATCACTGAACTATCGTCTGCTCGAAGCAAGCAGCGGAGAACAGCTCACATTGGAGAATTACCACAAGCTGATTCCTGCAAACGGAACTACCGATGTGATCGCTATTCCCAATTAATCTTTCTGACGGATTTCGTAGAGGTATGCTGCCTCGTCTTCCCCTTCCTGATGGACCAGGACAACCCGCTTGGGGTACTTATTTATAAGGGGCTGAATCATGTTATGCAGGGTATTGATAATGTTTCCGCTATTCTTGGCCGGATCCATGCGGAGACTCGCAATAATCATATGTGTTACTTTGTCTCTTTTAAAGACAGCAAGCAGTGAATCCGGATCTGACTGGTGCGTTACCGTATCATAACAAAGGACTTTGTAAACCGGATAAAACTTCTTCCCGTTCCCATATATAAAAGACATAGGCGCTTTACGGCTTGCTACAAATGACGATTCCGGCAAGCTGTCGGCGCACCAGCGACTCATCCGGAGAAAATTAACCCAGTCGGGAGTAAATCCATAATACATGTCACCTTTAAGATTTTTACGCAAGGCAGGCATATTGGTAGCGCTCTGTTTGAAGGTTGTTCCCAGCAGGGAAAAGCTGAAAATAATGATCAGTGTCAGATATAAGCCCTGTGCAAATGCTTTCTTTTTGACGAAGGAATACATTGCATAAAAAATAATCATGAGGATAAAAGGCATCTGTGTAATAATCATACGCGGCTGATCCCAACGGGTCTGAAGGACGAGGAAGGTCCCTCCCAGAATAGACAAAGAGTAAAGGGATGTGAAGAGCAGAATTTTGTTTTTTGACTTGACTATGGCAACAAATCCAACGATGATCAGGAATATGACTAGAAAGGCCAGTCCAGCATAGAGCTCCGTATTTTCAGGATCACGGAAGCCGATGATCTGAAAAAAACGTTTGCTGAGATAGATATTGATATTGTCGAAAAAACGGCCGATAAACCCTGATACATCATCATTCCCTTTAGATGCATCGTAAGGATCTTTCAATAGAAGAATATTTCCCTGAGCTTTTAGCTGGGCAAGGTTACCCCAGATAGCCGTTTTAATAAGATCGAAAGGGATCTTCACTGCAAGGAATGCTGCAATTCCATATGCGGCTTCCTTCCATTTCTTTTGAAGAAGAAAGAAAAGAGGGATCACCGGAATCATGCAAATGGCGATATTTTTTGAGAAAGTCAGGATAAATGCCAATATGCCTAAGGCAAGCCACCTTCTCCAGGTCTCCTTTAAAGTGTCCTTTCCGACACTCAGCAGATTCCATAGTTTCACAAAATTGAACAAAAAGAGCCCCTGCCAGAACATGACAAACGCTTCGTTATTGGTCTGACTGGCATAAAACTGCAAAGAAGCGTTGGCCGCAATAAAGAACATTACAGGAAAGAGAACGACAAAGGGAATTCGTTTCCGGAAGGCTTTGTAGACAAAGAACAATCCGAAAAACTGCATTGGAACAGAAAGGAATTTAAGGAGAAGCAGGTTGATCCCAAAAAGTTTGATAGGCAAACTCAGAAAGATAGGATAGAACGGTGCGTTGAAATTGTAATAATAATGGAAGAAGGCTTTGCTGTATTCCCATCCTGCCTGTATATAGGTAGAATCATCTCCACCTTCACTAATTCTTGCATTGAAGAGGATCAGGGAGACAAAGACTGATAAAATACTGAATCCTATGAAAACACCCTTGTCATTCCTCTCAAACCAGTTTTCCAGATGCTCGAAGGCAGATAAGGGGGTAGCTTTCAGGCTGCCCTTAACCGATTTCTTTTCCTCCTTTTTAGCTTTTGCCATAGAATTTCTGAATGGCAAAATTAGCATTTCCAGGGAAACCGGAACAAGCATATGGAGGCCACGATCATTCCGACCTCCCGCCCTCTCCTTATTTGACCCCAAATAATTTGCCCAACTAGCGATTTTTAGGTAATTTTGTATGTGATTTAGATTTATTCTAAATAAGAATAAGGAAATAATGTCCTGAATTTCAAACAGATATAGCCATGATAACAGTATCAGATAATGCTAAACAGAGGGCGATTGATCTCATCCGGGATGAGCATAAACCTCAAGATTCATTTATACGGGTGGGTGTGGAAGGAGGAGGATGTTCTGGTCTTTCCTATAAGTTGGAATTTGACAATATCATCAAAGCCGGTGACCAGGTATTTGAAGATAAAGGCATCAAAATAGTAGTGGACAAAAAGAGCTTTCTTTATCTGGTGGGTACAGAGCTGGATTATTCCGGAGGGCTGAATGGGAAAGGATTTGTTTTCATCAATCCGAACGCATCCAGAACATGCGGTTGCGGGGAGAGCTTTTCAGTATAAAGACTAGAAACTATTAAGACAATCCCGATCCGATGGCAAAAGAGAATCAATTATTAGAAGAGATTACAGGCAGTGAATACAAATACGGCTTCAGTTCTGATATTGAGACAGAAACAGCTCCCAAAGGGTTGAATGAAGATACGGTTCGGTTTATTTCAGCAAAGAAGAATGAACCAAACTGGATGCTGGAGTTGCGTCTTAAAGCATTCCGCTACTGGCTTACTCTCGAAGAACCCCGTCATTGGGCACATATTCAATACCCCGCAATAGATTTTCAGGATATCATTTATTATGCAGCACCGAAAAGACCCAAAGAGCTGAAGAGCCTCGATGAGGTTGATCCGGAACTGCTCCGTACATTCGAAAAACTGGGTATTTCTCTGGAAGAACAAAAGAGATTAAGTGGTGTACAAAGTACGATTGCCATTGATGCAGTGATCGACAGTGTCTCGGTAAAGACCACCTTTAAAGAAACCCTGGCTGAAAAAGGAATTATATTCTGCTCTTTCAGCGAAGCCGTACAGGAGCATCCGGAACTTGTTAAACAATACATGGGCTCTGTAGTCCCCCATACCGATAACTATTATGCAGCATTAAATGCTGCCGTATTCAGCGACGGATCTTTCTGTTATATACCTAAAGGCGTACGCTGCCCGATGGAACTCAGCACCTATTTCAGGATTAATACTTCCGGCACCGGGCAATTCGAGCGAACTCTGATCATTGCAGATGAAGGTGCGTACGTTAGCTACCTCGAAGGATGCACCGCTCCGATGCGGGATGAAAATCAGCTGCATGCTGCAGTGGTTGAGATTGTAGCCCACAAGAACGGAGAAGTGAAATACAGTACCGTTCAGAACTGGTATCCCGGCGACAAGCAGGGTAAAGGAGGGATCTATAATTTTGTGACCAAGCGGGGAATCTGCCTGGGCGATAATTCAAAAATCTCCTGGACCCAAGTGGAAACAGGCTCTGCCATTACCTGGAAATATCCTTCTGTTATTCTGAAAGGAAATAATTCTGTCGGAGAATTCTATTCCGTGGCAGTAACCAATAATTACCAACAGGCTGATACCGGAACCAAGATGATTCATCTTGGAAAAAATACCCGGAGCACCATTGTTTCCAAAGGCATTTCGGCAGGCTTCAGTAATAACAGTTACAGGGGATTGGTACGTATTGCAAAAGGAGCTACCCAAGCGAGGAATCACAGTCAGTGCGACTCCTTGCTGATGGGCGACAAGTGTGGGGCACATACTTTCCCTTATATAGAAATAAAAGATAAATCGGCTATTGTAGAACACGAAGCCACAACTTCCAAAATCGGAGAGGATCAGATTTTCTATTGCAACCAGCGCGGGATCCCCACAGAAAAAGCAGTAGCCCTGATCGTCAACGGATATTGCAAAGAAGTATTGAATCAGCTGCCTATGGAATTCGCAGTTGAAGCACAGAAACTATTAACGGTCAGCCTGGAAGGCTCTGTAGGATAAATCAAACCAGCAACAAGAACAAGGCATATGTTATCTATCAAAAATTTAAGAGCAAGTATCGGCGACAAGGAAATTCTCAAAGGTTTTAACCTGGAGGTTAAGTCCGGGGAAGTCCATGCCATTATGGGCCCCAATGGATCCGGGAAAAGCACTTTAGCCAATGTCCTTGCCGGAAGAAGTGATTATTCGGTAACAGAGGGAGAATTGAAATTCAATGGAAAAGATTTGCTGGAGCTTTCGCCCGAAGACCGCGCCAGGGAGGGCCTGTTTCTCGCATTCCAATACCCCGTGGAAATTCCGGGAGTAAGCAATATCAATTTTCTGAAAACAGCTCTTGCGGAGATCCGTCAATATCGGGGTCTTGCCCCTATGGAAGCCAAAGATTTTCTAAAACTGATAAAAGAAAAACAAGCGCTCGTTGAGTTGCAGGGAACACTGGCTAATCGCAGTGTGAATGAAGGATTCTCCGGAGGTGAGAAAAAAAGAAATGAGATTTTCCAAATGGCCGTTCTGGAGCCAACGCTCGCCATACTCGACGAGACCGATAGCGGTCTGGATATTGATGCCCTCCGGATTGTAGCAAACGGAGTGAACAAGCTTCGCTCCAAAGACCGCTCTTTTGTGGTTATTACGCATTATCAGAGGCTGCTGGATTATATCGTTCCTGATTTTGTGCATGTGATGTTTGACGGTAAAATCGTAAAATCAGGCACGAAAGAACTTGCACTGGAACTCGAAGAAAAAGGATACGACTGGATCCGCAAAGAACAAGGAGAAAAGATCGAAGCCTGAGTATCCTGACGAACTAACAACATTATGAGCACCATTGCTGAAAAAATAAATGCCGGGGAAAAGCTTCTCCCATTCCTTGAAAAGGAACAGGATATGCTGCCCGGTAGTGAAGCCATCAGAATCATCCGCAGGAAAGGGCTGGATAGTTTTTCGAAACAAGGACTTCCTGCCCGTAAAAGTGAAGAGTATAAGTATTCTCCGGTGTCCTTGCTGTTTAAGCCTGAACTGGAACTGCGCGCTCCGATACAAAACCCAGCCCTCACGAACAAGGATATTACTTCTTTCCGCATACCCCAGCTGGATGCATACCAGATTACAATCGTTAATGGCATCTTCAGTCCTGAACTCTCCGCTCTCCAGATCGAAGACGACAGGATTTGCGTCTGCAGCCTGAATGCTATTCCTGCTTCCTTCGTTCCACTGTTCACCAAACATTTCGGGAACTACGCAAACATTCATTCAGACCCGTTTATCGCCCTGAACGCTGCAGCGTTTGCTGATATACTCTTCATCAGCATCCCTGAAAAAAAACAACTCGACAAACCGATCCAGATTCTGAATATTATTCTTGCGGATGGCCCGGTACTGATCTCCCCGCGTATTTTGATTCATGTGGGCAAAGGAGCATCTGTTCAGATCATTGAAAATTTCATTTACACCGGCGAATCCAGTCAGGTGGTGAGCAATGCATTATCTGAAATAGTGGTGGAGGAAGGGT
>Ga0207068_1252_pt1 | contig 13029 bp, 8 predicted proteins | sample Alteio_BWMinCont_23_FD_153475 | JGI IMG/M metagenome (GOLD analysis project Ga0207068, IMG submission 153475) | Enriched cells from forest soil in Barre Woods Harvard Forest LTER site, Petersham, Massachusetts, United States -... | ecosystem: Environmental > Terrestrial > Soil > Temperate forest >... | reverse complement strand
ATCTGAAGTTCTATGCCAATACAGGAGACCCGATAGAAGCTAAAATCACTGTAAGAATGATTGAAAGCATCTTTTATAAAAATAGTCCGCTACACGATGGAGCACTGATTATTACCGACAACCTGCTTAAAGCTGCACGCTGCGTCCTACCTGTTACAGAAGATAGTGACTTTCCTGCGCATCTTGGAATGAGGCACCGGGCTGCAGTAGGCATCACTGAAAACTCAGATGCGTTGGCAATTGTCGTTTCCGAACAAACGGGGGATATTGCACTTGCTAAAGACGGAAGGCTTGTGCAAGGGCTCACACCAGAGAAACTAAGAGAGCTGCTGGAGAAGTATTTGGCAGATTATTAATAATTGCTTTATTACATCCTTGACTACTCTCAAATAGCACCAGCTATCGCCCTGGTCATTTCTCTCTTGCCAGGGGGGCCTGGTAATTTCTCAATGAGGAATCCCGCCTCCTTCATATTCCTCCTCACTTGTCCTTGTGCACAGTAGGTGACTAGTATTCCTCCGGGAGTCAGACAGTCATGCATCTGTTTAAATACAGCTCCAGTCCAGATACTGGGCTGTACATTCGGTGCGAAAGCATCGAAATAAACCAGATCAAAGAACCCCGGGAGAGGATTGAACTGCTGAATAGGTTGCTTATACTTAATCAGCCTAAATTCACTTCCTAACTCAATTTCTCCTTCATTTTCTGTATGAATCAATTCGAAATCGCAAGGGTTATCCTGAATGTCAAGCAAACCAGCATAGTTAAGTGTACAGAGGAGTTTTTCGGATAAAGGAAAGGGCTCCACCGCATGATAATCTATTTCTAGGCCAGTCCTCCACCCTTCTAGCATGGTGAGCATACAGTTAAGACCGGTTCCGAACCCAACTTCCAGTATCCTAACCTGCTTCTTCTTTTTGACAACCTCTCTCAGGCCTGCGTTGATGAATATGTGCATTCCCTCCTGTATAGCACCATGAGTGGAATGATAGTGCTCCTTGAGTTCTGGGTTATAGAGGGTGTGAGAACCGTCTTCCGTTACAATAAGATCGAGTTGGGCCATTTTGAATAAAGTACAAAAAAACATGACAGGATGACCGTAGCGGAACAATAACTTACCAACAATCATACTAGACTCAAATGCCCTATTTTCAATAGGTTCAAAACATATTCCAGAGTTTTAAACAGTACAGATAAAAGAATATTTAATCTCTATTTTAGCCTATTGTAAAAACCAGAGCATCAGTATGGAGAGCGATCTGATCCAGAGTATCACCCGAAATTACGAATTATTACTCCCTTCCAATCCGGAATCGGTGATTCTTTTGATGGAACTCAACGATAAGATTGAAAAGGGAGAAATTGACGAAGCCTTCTCCCAGCATGATTTCGAGAAGACTGTTGACCAGGTGGCCGAAATGCTTGGCAGGGAGAAAAGCATCCAGAAAGAGACTATTTCCAAAAAACTGAGTCAATATTTCTACACCACTGCAAAACGGGGGGCAGAATACCGCTATCAGCTCACAGTATATGCCAAAGATCTTACGGCTGCTATTATTAATGAAGTTCAGCCTCAGTATGATGACCTGCCACTGATCTATACATTCCGCCGCACACTCCCTCTGACCGAGGAGGATTTGATCAATATTCAAAATCTGAACTACTGGTATTATAATCACTATGGCCCGGCCAAGAAACGAATTCTCGGGCATATCGAAAATCTTCAGCGTTTCGTAGATAAGAAAACATATGAACTGAGATCCATCCTCAAAGCAGATGTAGACAATGCAAGGGGGTTGATCGACAAATTCATCCTTGTATTCAGTGAAATAGGAAAACAAACGGAGGGCCTCACCCAGACCCTTAACTTCAAACAGGATACACTAGACCGGATCAAGAATGCTGAGCCTGCTTTTCTAAAGGAAAAGGAAAGCTGGGAAAGGTACTTTAAAATCAGGGCGGAGATAGAACAGTTTTTCGAAACTATTGATAGCCGTGTGCTTGCAATTAATGATCGGATCCAGACCTCCTCATCCCGTCTTAAAACCCTATACGATTCTTTACGCTATAAACAGATCTATAAACTCAAAGTAGAAAAATATCTAGTTTCTCTGATTCGCTCTGCCCAGTCGATAGAAGGTGAAATCACCTTGCCTCCTGAATTTAGCCGAAAAGTGTTCCCTTATTTCAAACGCAAATTCCGTTTTGTACCTAAACTTAACTTCAATGATGTAATACCAAAGGATGTTATTGAAATGGCGGAAGACGAAGAACTGCGTATGGCAAAAGAGGCTGCAAATATGCAGGTCCTCGTTCGGCAAGAGCATATCTCTAAATGGATTGAAGACATTAATATCCAGATCAAAGCCGGTGGCCATATAGAATTTGAAGACTGGTTCAGCCAGATATATGCAGCTGAAAATAATCTGGAAGTCCCTATTGATGTATGTTTCGGACTTATCCAACAACACAATAAAAATCCAGATGCAGATTTGATTATAGAAAAAGAAAGAACTTTTAACCTTAATGACGACGTAACGATATGGAGAATGAAAATTCAGCCTTCGAATTCCTAGGAAAAGAAAGCTCTATACGGTATTTTGCTGAAGCAAACTTTGCTCTGACACAGGGAAAGCATATTCAGAACTACAGCTACGATACAAAAATATGGGATTATATAAACGATAATTACGGTAATCTTCAGAACTACTATGAGCTGCTGTATAACTGCTTTCTCCGCCGGGAAAGTAACGACAGGGATGTCTATTTCTACCTCGACTTTCCGGAAGAAGGGTATGGCCGCTTTACTCGCGACAGGTGTAGGGAACTTGAAGACAAACATGTTGTTTTCGGTATCCTTCTACTGAATTCTTCTAAAGAAAAATTCTTTGAAGCAAAAGAAATGACCTGGGATGATATCGAGCAGATCACTGAAGAAGGGGAACATAAAGAACTCTGGCAGCGTTTGCTCTATGGAGAACTCAAACGTAATTATACCCCTAACGAAAAAGACGAAGTGAAACGTAAAATTGAACGTACCCTAAACGAATTTGAGCGAATGGGATGGGTTAACTGGATCAACCAGGAAGCCTTCCACTTTGAAATCATGCCGAGCATAGACCGACTTGCAAAAATGTATGCAAGAGAAATCAATGAAGTTGAACTAACAGAAGATTATATCCATGAGCAATTATCCTAAGATTTATTCCCTTTCAACCGTAGGAGTGCGGCAGCATAATAATTGCGACTATCTGCTCCATCCGGTTCGAACCGACTTTACAGGCGATAATGGCCTTGGCAAATCTATTGTAGCCGACTTGATGCAACTCATCCTGATCCCTAAAAGAGATTTATGGAAGCCAGGTACGGAAGGGCTGGATAAAAACGAAAGAAGAATTGAAGGTATCCCTCTTAATAAAACTTATGTAGATCATGCCTATGCCTTCTTCAATATTGAAAGGGCAAAAGGTAAATTCGTGACCATTGGTGTTTATATTCCCAAAAACTCCCGTTACCCGGTAAGGCCTTTTATCATTCAAAAGAATTCCGATTTTTCCAAAAAGGAGCTTGAAAATTTCGATCGGCCTCTTCACGCAACTGACTTCCTTGCACCGAATAAAACCGTTATGGAGCTGAAGGAGCTGAAGGCACACCTTACCCTTTCCTTTGATATTTACCTTTATGATTACTTCCAGCACGAAGAAATCATGAATTATTACGAAACGCTCTTCGTAAACCATATTGTGCCAATCGACCTTACCAAGGACACTAACCTGAAAGCCCTGGCGAAGATTCTTCAGTCATTCTCCAGAGCCAAAACACTGGATGTTACAAACTCACGCTCTCTCCAGAATTTTCTTTTCGAAGACAATGATGAAATCAAAACGCTTTTCGAAGAGCAAAAAGATCAACTTGAAAACTATATTAAGCAATATAATTCCAGCAGGGACCTGATTAAAGAACTGGACACATCTCTGCAAAAAATGCTTGACAAAAGTGTCGCCTCCAGAGATGAATTCCTGACTGCAGATACTATTCATGCCTACAATTTTTTCATTGAAGCACAACGCCATTTCAATGAAAACAAGACTCGGTATGAAGGAGCCGTCAGAAGTCTTGACAAGAATAAAAAGGAAGTAAAAATACTCACGGAAAATGCTTTGAAGGCATATCAGGACTTGCTTTCGGTAAACACTCATCTGCAGAAATACTATGAGGACCTGATTCCTACCCTGAGTGACCGTAAGATTGAAGAAAAAAGAGCTCAAGCCAATGAACTTTTCATCCTTGTCAATGAACTGGAAAAACTTGCTCCCATCTTCAAACGATACCAGAGCGCGCAGGCTGCTCAGGAAAAAATGCGTGAACAGGAAAAATACCGGGACCGCAAAGCGAAACTAAAACTACTCAAAGGCATAAAAAGTTATTCAGAGTTTGAAGGCTCGGAATGGGCAAGCGATTTTGCTGCTGCCTTAAAGAATTATCCTGAAAAAGCTGCAGAACTGCCACGGACCATCGATCAACTGAGTGGCTTACTTGAACTTTATGACAAAAGCAATGCAAACTCATTATTCCATTGGGCTGTAAGTGAAAAACGTCCCTTGAGCAAACAGGAAGAATCAGTTCTGATGCACCTCAAGGATATTGCTACTAAGAAACCTGCAGGAAAGGATGATGAAATCTTAAAGTATACTACCAACCCTCAGAAGCTCCTGAGCAGCTATGAGGAAGATAAACATGGAGCACTTTGGCTTGTACTCGGAGAAATACGTGAATTAATCCCCACTGTCGGCAAACAAAAATTTGACGACGCGAAGAAGCTCAAGACGGTACTGGAAAAAGACAAAAAAGAAATCCTCCAGAACCTGAAGGATGCCGAAGAAGAGCTCAAACTTATCCGCAAACTGAACCTCGAGCTTCTTGAAATAGGATACAATGCTGACATGGCGGATGCTTATAAAAATCGTAAAAAAATAGAATCCTACGAGATAGATGACGACCTGAACAAAACGGTGATGGAAGCATTTATTGAGAATGAAGAACAACTTGGTGCCTTTGATGAACTTGACCGTCAATATCAGAATGCGAACCGGGAAGCTATACGCCTTGCGCAACAACAGACCGAATTTAAACTCAAGCTTGAGCAGATCCTCGATGATAACGATAAATGCAAATACGAGATTAACAAACTCAAGGAAGAATTGCCGTTCAAGGTAGAGTGGATCAAACCTAAATTTGAAACCCTGTCAACCGAAGACATACTTTCCCAGAAATCTCAACTCGAACGAAAGGTTGAAGAAACTGCGCCCGAAAAAGAAGCAGCTGTCAGGAACCAGATTTCAATTGATGGAGTTGTCAAAGCCTGTCAGGAAAAAGAACCTCAGCTGAAGTTGGAACTGGAAAAAACGCAAGCCATCTTTGATGAAAAGAGGAATGATCTTGAAAAAGACACTAATCTCAAATGGGAAGACCTTCCGCATCTGGGAGATTATACCAATGCAAGAATCCTGCAACTGGCAGAAAAATCAGTGACTGACCGGCGCAATTTCGAAAATGAATTTGCACGCATTGCCCAATCCTTTGATGAAACCAAGGATAATAAAAACCAGGAACTGGAAACAGACAAATTCAATTTTCAGACCCTGGTGAATGTGCTCTGTGGTAAATTAGGCCTTGAAGGTATTGGCCCTGAACTTCTAAAATTGAATGAGGAGCTCAAGAAATTCGGTGACTTGCAGTTGACAATTATCCTGAATGTATTCGACCAAGTTGCCAGGCAGTACCAAAATTTCCGAAAACTCATTACAGAACTTAACTTCTTCTTTACCGAAAACAGGATTAGTAATAATTATCAATTCAGGATTGAATTTCTGGAAAAGAAGGAAATTACTATAGAATGGATCCGGAAAATGCGTGAAAAGGCAAAGGTTCAGAAGTTCGGAGCTGACTTGTTCACGGAAATCGAAGATATTGACAAAACACAGAATTCACCTGAAAAACTGATTGTAAACATTGCTAAAACATTCAGTTCTATCAAGAATTGTGAACTAAGCGACCTGCTTAATCCTAAATTTTACTTTGAACTGAAAGTTGGTCTGTTCGATGATGTAGGGATCAAGTATACCGGATCCGGGGGACAAGCTTATACGGCCCTTGCTCTACTTTGTATCGGACGACTTTCTGTTATTCAAAAAGACAAAACACGTCCGGGGGTTAAGTTTATCATTATCGAAGAATTGTCAAATATTGATGACCTGAATTTCAATCTCTTCCCACAGATTGCAGGACAATTTGGATATCAGTTGATAACCATGACTCCAAAACCGTTCGGATCCTACACAGATGAAGATTGGTTCCTTCACATGCTCATCCGAGGAAAGGATAAGGATATTAATTATTCACCTATGAGCTTCTTTAAGACCCGTAACAGTAAAAAATTGCTTAATGACTTCATTGAGGCAAGGTAAAAATCCTTGTTCATAAGTGTTAATAATTTCCTGGCAAAAGCCGCCCTTGATCCTCCCATAATTTAATTTGGGGGGATTCTTGCTTCTCGGGACACTCAGCTATCATTACAAGTGATTGGTAATCAATAGCGCCCTTCTTGTCGAAGTTGGAACTTGGACAGGCTCCTACAGATCTCCAGTGGAAGACATGTAAGAAATAACGATAATCCGTATTAAAATATCAGTTAATAATTCAGTGGATTTGATTTATGATTTTGTAACTATACCTCTAGGAACACGTACAAAAACTATATTTGACCTTGATTTCGAAGGATTGAATATCCGATCGTACATTCGCTTCACTCAGGCAATTGGATGTAAGGTTGTTGCAGACCTCAGATATTAAGAAACCGAAAGGATTTAGAATCTCAAAAATGAGACATATACTACAAATAAAGCTGGCTTTACTTGGAATGTTGTTTTACACCGGCAGTTTCACCGTGGCCAGGCTTTATCTTGATAATAAGCATCAATCGGAACCCCGACAAGGAACAACCACTCATAACAGTTCTGGCCGAATTATTCTCGCCTCCCAAATAAATCCAGTTTCTGTTGAAGTCTATAGGCCACACTGGGTAGCTCAACAATAACCCTTATCCTTATTTACTCAGTACTTTAAACTCCGTGCGGCGATTAAGCTGACGTCCTTCGTCAGTCTCGTTCCCTGCCATTGGCTGTGTTAAACCATAGCCTTTATACTGAAGTCTGTCTGCTGTTATTCCCTTAGAAACCAGATAGTCAACTACTGCCTTAGCCCGACTCTCTGATAATTTCTGATTATATTCTGCAGATCCTTTATTATCGGTGTGTCCGGAAATCTCAATTTTCAAGGTGGGCACATCCGTTAGCAGTTTGGTAAGTCTTTCCAGTTCATTGGTGGATTCAGAACGCAAGGTGGATTTATCGAAGTCAAAAAAGATATTTCTCAAAACAATTTTCGTTCCTACTGCCAGATTGTTTAGGGCAATATCCTTTGTAACCTCCTGAAACGCAGCAGCATTTGGAATATCAAAGTTTTCAGAATGAAAAAGATAATTTTCTGCTTTCACGGCGATCCCATAATTCTTTCCTGCAGGAAGAGTGACCAGGTATTTTCCGCTGGCACTGTTTGATTTAAAACTGGCTATAACCTCATTCCTCTGATTATCGACAAGCTCAATCGTAGCTTCCAGAGGCTTTCCTGTAAGCGCATCGGTGATTACTCCTTTAAGAATGGTCAGAGCTGCCGACTTGATAGCTATTGGTGGTGCAATAACACGGGCCTTTATGGGTGAAGCAACACTGGCCAGGAGATTATCCTCTGCATTCATAGCGAATGGTTTCTCAGGGCCGAGGAAAGTAATCTTGTAAAGATCTTTCTCTCCGCATCCTTCACTTTTCTTGGATGCATAATATCCGTGCCGCTCACTGCCTGAGATTACAAAAAACACATCATCATCGGGTCCATTTACTGGGTAGCCCATATTTACAGGTTCAGTCCATTTCCCATCCACGAGTGTGGATTTAAAAAGATCATAACCACCGATAGTTTTATGTCCTTGAGAACTGAAGTACATCGTTTTTCCATCCGGGTGTATAAATACACCTTCCTCAGAATACATTGTATTAATTGGTGCGCCGAGGTTTTCGGCCGGCCCCCATTTCCCTTTGGCATCCAGACGAGAAAGGTAAATATCTTTTCCTCCCATTCCTCCTTTACGGTCGCTTACGAAATACAGGGTCTTCCCATCATAGGAAAGACTTACCGTTGATTCATGGGCATCAGAATTAATATTTTTATTCATTCTTTCCGGTTTGGTCCAGGTATCACCACTCTGGTGGCATTCCCATATATCTCCTCCATCTCTGGGTGTAAACCGATAGATATAGAGTGTTGTTCCATCCGGCGACAATCCTGCCGTGGCATCATGCTCCTCTGTGTTAATTGGTTTTCCAAGATTGAGCGGAGGTCCCCAGGCACCTCCTGCTTCCTTGCAGGTGCTTAGATATAAGTCCTCATTGTATTCTCCCGATTCTGCTTTCCCACCACCTGTGGTATTGTCTCTTCTCGAGGTGAAAATCATCACAGATTCGTCTGTTGAAATAAGGGGGCCATAATCCGGGTACTTTGAATTAACCTGACATCCCAGGTTGTCAATAAATACACGTTCAGGGTGTTTGGAAAGGTCAAGGCCCATCGCACACTCTTCCACTTTTTTGTTTACATCTGCAATCAATACTTTATTGTCGGCTGCCTTCTGGTCAAGAAATGGAATATAAGCCTTGTATGCAGCCATGGCTTTCTCCCATTGTTGATCCAGATGATACCCCCGGCCCAAATAATATTGAATATCCAGAGCAACCGTTGATTTAAGTTGATATGCCTTTTCAAAATAGTGAAGTGCTTCAAATTTACCAGCTGGCATCCAGATCAGGCAAAACCCTATTTTATAATTCAGGTCAGCGTTATTCGGGTTTATTTCATTCGCCTTTTTATAAAAGCTAACTGCATTTGCAAAATCTCCGGACCCGGCTCCGCTGATATCATTAATCCCTGGCACATAGTGACTTTCCTTAATGAAATGATCAACAGCAGCCTTATAGTGGTCGTAAGCAGTTGCAAAGAGTTCATCACCCTGCTTGATATTGCTTTTAGCTTCCCTTAACTGATCTTTCTTATCCTTAAAATTTTCCTTCTCAAACTCTACATTGGTTTGAGCCCTTACGATGAAGCTGCTTGTGAAGAAAAGGAACGCGAATATGTATTTTGGAATGTGAAGCATCATTTCTTGTTTAATGATTTTATTTACTTGCAATCGCTTAAGTAATTCTTGGCCTGATCAACACCCAGTTCAATAGCTTTTTTCATATCCTGGCAGGACCCCTTCTCATCTCTCAGCATCTCCTTGGCAATCCCTCTGTTCATATAGGCATAACCGTAGGTTCCATTTAGCTTGATAGCCTGGCTGCAGTCATCCACAGCACCCTTGTAATCAAGCAATTTGAATTTTGCCGCTGAGCGGTTATTATATGCAAATGCATATTCTGAATTTAGCAGTATGGCTTTGTTAAAATCAGAAAGAGCTCCTTTAAAATCGCCCTGATCGAATTTTGCAATTCCTCTGTTATTATAAGCAATGTAGTAATCCGTTTTCATGGTTACCGCAGTAGTGTATGCTTCAATTGCACCCGGCAGGTCATTGTTTTTTTTCTTGACACTTCCCAGGTTATTATATATGAAGGCCAGTCCCGGGTTGGCTTTAATAGCCCTACTGTAATCCTGAATTGCCCCTGGAAAATCATTGAGCATCCTTTTTGCACTACCCCGATCGTTAAGTGCATATGCATAATCTGGTTTAGACTCTATGGCCATAGTAAAATCAGTACTGGCGCCTGCATAATTTTCCTTCTCAAATTTGAGAACACCACGGTAATAGCAAGCCTCCGCATTTTTAGGATTCAACGTAATCGCTTTCCCATAATCTTCCATTGCACCATCCTTATCCGTTCCACTCGCTTTTACCTGGGCTCGGCTGTAATAATAAAGATCTGAATTCGGATTTAGCTCTATTGCTTTCGTAAAATCGTCAAGCGCCTCCTTATTCCGGAGCATGTCCTGATAGGTTAGCCCTCGGTTATAATAGGCCTTCTCAAATCCAGGTTTCACTTCAATAGCCTTATTAAAGGCATTGAGAGCCTCGGCTATCCGCTTGGCATTCAGGTTATCAATGCCAATATTATAATACTTTTCAGCCTCCTGCTCATCGACAAATTTAGCTTTGACAGTATCCGTCTGTGACAGCATCAGCAAGGGCAGAACCAGAGAAAGAGAAAACACGAGGAGGGTTTTATTCATAAGAGGGAATTGTATTACTCTTTTTTTTTGATTTTTCCTAAGAGAGTAGAAAGATAGGAAAATTAGGTCAAATAAATCGACATGATTTCAGGTAAAAAGACCCTTTCAACCCAATGGGAAAATAACACCATACTTCAATAATAATTTTATCTTTGTAGGATACACGATCATTTACTATGTCCCAGAAAAAAAGCCCTGTAACCAAAGAGTCGCTCCGGTTTTTAGAGCAATATATTAACAACCCTTCCCCTACCGGATTTGAATGGAAAGGACAGAAAATATGGCTCGATTATCTCAAACCATATATAGATGAATATTTTGTTGATTCCTATGGCACTGCTGTAGGAGTAATCAATCCCAAAGCATCTTATAAAGTTGTTATCGAAGCCCATGCTGATGAGATTTCCTGGTTTGTGCATTACATAACCAAGGATGGATTTATTTATTTACGCAAGAATGGTGGATCTGATCACCAGATAGCTCCATCGAAACGCGTAAATATTCATACCGACAAAGGTATTGTCAGAGCCATTTTCGGCTGGCCGGCAATTCACACCCGTGAACCAGGCCGTGAAGAAGCACCCAGCATGAAAAACATTTTCCTTGATTGTGGATGCAGCTCCCAGGCCGAAGTGGAAAAACTGGGTGTTCATGTTGGATGTGTAGTTACATATGAAGATGAGTTCATGATCCTGAACGATAAATTCTATGTCGGAAGAGCATTAGACAACAGGGTGGGTGGTTTTATTATTGCTCAGGTTGCTCGTCTTCTTCATGAAACAAAAACCAAACTTCCGTTCGGGCTTTATATAGTAAACTCAGTCCAGGAGGAAGTTGGACTTAACGGTGCCAGAATGATCTCTCATCGCATAGCGCCAGACATAGCTATTATTACCGATGTTATCCACGACTCTCAGACACCCATGATGAATAAAATTGTGAATGGGGATATTTCATGTGGCAAAGGACCTGTGCTCACATACGGACCTGCGGTTCACAACAAGCTCCTTCAAACAGTGATTAACACAGCCCAAAAAAGTAAAATCCCGTTCCAACGTGAAGCCGTTTCCCGTTCAACGGGTACTGACACTGATGCATTTGCCTATTCCAGAAATGGTGTGCCTTCGGTACTTATCTCCCTTCCTTTGCGTTACATGCATACAACAGTGGAAGCTGTCCAGAAAAAAGATGTAGACAACGTCATCCTCCTGATATATGAAACACTACGGAAAATTCAGAACAAGCATGATCTCACTTATTTAAAATAAATCCTATGCTGCTCCCCAGGAAGATGTTTTTACTACTTCTCTGTCCTCTGCTTTTCGTTTTGGGTTGTGGAAACAACAAACCAAGCCCTGTTACGAACGAAAGAGATTCTATGTCCCTTCCGTCGCCAACTGGTAAAATGCAGGACTCTTCTCATGCAAAGTACAACCATCTGATCAGTAACATACCGATTCCTTTTGATATTCTCCGTCGCCTCAGCACCTCTTACGTGCTCTATAAGGCAGAACTCCTGCACCCGGTAACTGCACTCGCTGCTGTCAACCAGACTGATTCAAAATCGCTTTGCCTTGGTGTTTATGGAGCCGATCTAACCTATATCATTTCCCTCGGAGAGTTCAAAGAGTTTCCTGGTCATATTAAAATAATCAAACGTCTTGCTGATGACCTTGGCGTACCTACAGCATTCGATGATAATATGATGACCAGGTACAACATTAATGAAACTAACAAGGATACACTTCAGAATGTAATGTATCATTCATACACTGAAATTGACAAAACTCTTAAATCGAACGATAGACTCGGAATGGCGGCCTTAGTTGTTTGCGGGGGCTGGATTGAAAGCCTCTATCTGACAACTCAGACTATAGGCATCAATGAGGACAACGGGAGTTACACGGAGCTTTATACTTTAGTGTCTGATCAGAAAAAGCATCTCGAAAATCTGATCAGTTTGCTGAATGATTTTAAGACAGCACCTTTCTCCGACATTCTGATTGCCTTACAAAAGATTGACCACCTCTATAAGACTGCTGCTGATAAGAATCATCTTAACTGGACAGAAGTTCAAAAGATCTCGGCCGAGGTCAAAGAGCTGCGAACTAAGATAACACAACGTTCCTGAAGAGTACACAATATGGCAATATTGGGAACCATACTTAAACGGACTATCAAACTCCGCAAAAATCTACCCCGGATAAGGCGTAAAAATGCGTATGCATTGCAAGAAAGGACACTGAGGCGTTTACTCAGCAAGGCTGAATTTACAGCATTCGGTGAACATTACCAGTTTTCAGGCATGCTTGGGGAAAAAGATTTGGTTCACACTTTTCAGAAAAATGTGGATACGCATGATTATAATTCCATGTTCAGAAGGTGGTGGTATCGCTCTCTTAATGGTGAGTCTTATGTTTGCTGGCCGGAAGAAGTTAAATACTTTGCTTTAAGTTCCGGAACTTCCGAGTCATCAAGCAAACACATCCCGGTAACCAAGGAGATGATTAAGACAATCCGCCGTACCAGTGCCAAACAATTATTCTCTCTTGCACAATATGATGTGGATGAAAATTTCTTTGGCAAAGGGATGCTGATGATTGGAGGGAGTACTCACCTTAACTTTAATGGAACCTATTTCGAAGGAGACCTGAGCGGAATTACCACGGGAAATCTGCCCTTCTGGTT
>Ga0207068_1249_pt1 | contig 13318 bp, 21 predicted proteins | sample Alteio_BWMinCont_23_FD_153475 | JGI IMG/M metagenome (GOLD analysis project Ga0207068, IMG submission 153475) | Enriched cells from forest soil in Barre Woods Harvard Forest LTER site, Petersham, Massachusetts, United States -... | ecosystem: Environmental > Terrestrial > Soil > Temperate forest >... | reverse complement strand
CAAATAGCTTCCACAGTAAGCCAGATACCCAATATCCCTATCCAGGTAGCTTCCCTTCAAGAGCAATTAAAGCAAGCGAAAATTAACCAGGCCCGGACTTTAAAATTATTTAAAGCTAATGCGGCTACGCAACAAAATTTAGATGATGCAAATACCCAGGTAGAAGTTATAAATAAGCAGATTGATGCGCAAATGTCTTCATTGGGTAAGACCTCTACTACCCTAAGCAGGGATGTAGCACCCTTGGAAAGGCAGATTGGGCAGATCAATGATCAACTTAGCAAGTGTAAAATAATAAATCCCATATTCGGGACAGTGCTTTCAAAATATGCTGAAGCCCACGAGGTGGCCATACCAGGAAAATCACTTTATGATATTGCGCGGACGGATTCTCTTACGTTGCGTGCCTATTTAACTGGCTCGCAGTTATCACAGATAAAATTAGGACAAATGGTAAATATCAGGGTAGATAAAGGGGCTAAAGATTACCGTTATTATCCGGGGAAGATTTATTGGATTTCTGATAAAGCTGAGTTTACCCCTAAAACCATACAAACCAAAGATGAGCGTGCTGACCTTGTATATGCTGTTAAAATATGGGTTGCAAATGACGGTTTCGTTAAATTAGGCATGTATGGAGAAGTGAAGTTGTAATTATGATAATTGTATGCAAAAGTGAAAACTGAAGTCTTGATAATAGGTGCCGGGCCAACCGGATTGGTGTTTGGGCTATGGCTTGCAAAAACCGGGATTAAGTTCCGGATTATTGACAAGGCAGATAAACCCGGAACTACTTCAAGGGCTATAGTTATTCACTCAAGGAACCTGGAATTTTATCACCAATTGGGTATAGCCGAAATGGCCGTTGAAAAAAGGGATAGAAATTAAAGGCGCTAATATCTGGGCTAAGGGTAAGAAAAAAGGACATGTTCAATTCAATGATCTTAGGAAAGATATTAGCCCTTACCAATTTATGCTTGGTTTTCCCCAGGATCAACAAGAAGAAATGCTTGAGAAGCAACTTGCAGATTTTGGAATGAAGGTAGAGCGAAGTACTGAACTAATTTCCTTTACGCAATCTGAAAATGGCATCCGGGCGCAATTGCGCTTGCCATCTGGTGAAAAGGAATTTTGTGAGGCAAAGTATCTAGCCGGGTGCGATGGCGCCCGTTCTTTAGTTCGCGAACAACTTGGTGTTGGCTTCCCGGGAGGGACTTATGAAGAAACGTTTTATGTTGCTGATATTAAAGCCACCGGCTTATTCGTGCCTGGAGAAGTAAATATAGCTTTAGATACTGCCGATTTCCTGGCGATTTTTCCATTAAAGGGAATTAATGCAGCAAGGCTGGTAGGTACCATCAAGGAAGAAGCTACAAATAAAGAGCAACTCCAATGGAAAGATGTAAGTGAAGGAGTAATCAAAAGATTAAAATTAGAAATTGAAGAACTAAATTGGTTCTCAACTTATAGGGTTCACCATCGGGTTGCCTCTCATTTCAGAGATCGAAATGTTTTTTTATTAGGGGATGCCGCTCATATACATAGTCCTGTGGGTGGACAAGGAATGAATACCGGGATTGGAGATGCTGTAAACCTGGCATGGAAAATGGGAAAGGTCATTAAGGGAAATGCTCCAATAGCAATTCTTGATACCTTCGAGCAAGAAAGAATACCTTTTGCAAATCAGCTTGTGGCAACTACTGATAGGGCTTTTGAATTTGTAAATGCCAAGGGAAGGTTTGCCAAATTTATAAGACTTAATATCGTTCCCTATTTGGTTCCATGGCTTTTCAGTTTTGTAGCTGCCAGGCGCTTTCTATTCCGCACTATATCGCAATTAGGCATACATTATCGTCATAGCGATTTGAATGTTAGTTCAAAAGATAAGATAACCGGAGGCGACCGCCTGCCTTGGTTAAAATTTGAATCTGATAAAACAGACAATTTTGCCAGCTTAACAAGTCTGGATTGGCAAGTGCATATCTACGGAACGCCTTCATTACCAATTCAGGAATTCTGTAAAAATAAAAGTATTAAATTAAATGTTTTTCCCTGGAATAGGGGTTCTGAAAAAGCGGGATTGAAAAAGAACTCCATTTATATGATTCGACCTGATGGACATATTGGAACGATAGGAGGGGAGGATAATATTGAAAAAATTGATGCCTATTGTAAGAAATGGAGAATATAAATTAATTACGAATCATGAATTTAAGAATACTACTCGTAATCCATTCAATGATAACCCTGGCCGCTGGAATTGTATTGGTAGTAACGCCAAACCTGATACCGGGGGTTATGGGCGTTAATATTGATAAGAGTGCTTACATAATTTGTTATTTGCTTGCAGGATCGGAGTTCGGTTTCGCTTTTTTATCCTTTTATGGGAGCAAACTTTCAGATCCAAAGGCTCTGCGTGTTATTTCCCTTGCTTGTATTGTATTTCATGGATCAACAGGGGTTTTAGAGATATATTCATATTTTCAAGGCTTAAATGCTGCTATTTTGGGCAACGTTGTGCTTCGAGTGGTTGTAATTATATTATTCATTTACTATGGCTTTTACAAAACACCCTTAAAACCTGTTTCTGAAGGATGAATCCTATCACACTTGAAAATATTTCTAAATCTTATGACAAGAATGTAACTCTTGCCGTAGATGATGTGTCCTTTTCAGTGGATGAAGGAGAGATATTTGGGTTAATTGGACCTGATGGTAAATTGATTGGGAATTAAATAAAAGATTTTTTAAAATTACGGCATTATACAGATGCGATGGCCCATCCTGGGTTATGAAATATTTGCCAAAAAATAAAGGGATTACATGCAGGATGAGAAGTGTATAGAAAAGCCAGCTTATTAATTTCTGAGAATTGATCCTTTTAGTAATTTGAGGCATTATTTACCCTTAAGGTTTCAACTAAAATGGGGTAACAAAATCCTCTAAATTCAAAAAATCAAGGTCTCTTTCAGAAATAATAGGATGCTTTACCGGCCAATCGAATCCAAATGAGTCATATCGGATACCAGTATCAGATTCCTTATTGTGGACGCTGGTGGTAAAATAAAACAATGTAGCTTCGTCTGACAGCGCACAAAAACCATGCGCTAATCCCCGGGGAAGATAAAGCATCGCCTTTTGAACATCGTCTAACTGATAGGTCCGAAACTGTTTATAGGTAGGTGATTTTTTTCTAAGATCGAGAACAACATCCAAAACCTGGCCTTTTGTTGCAAAAACCAATTTTGCATGATCATGAGGCGGTCTTTGAAAATGCATACCTCTTATTGCCCCTTTTACAGATTCTGAATAAAAACTTTCTTTAAAATCATGTTCCAATCGATGCCTGGCAAACTCGCTCGCATGAAAAGTCTTTACAAAGCTGCCACGTTCGTCCTCTGCCTGGAATGGTTTTATAAGATATAGGCCGTTAATATGTTGTTTAATGAATTCCAAAAGCAGGTTATCGAATTATTTAAATACGCATTTTCTGCACCAAATCTTTTCCTTAAATAAAAGACTTCACGCAAAGAACGCAAAGTTTTTCGCAAAGAGCGCTAAGATAATGCTACTTTAGATCTTTTATTCTAAATTTTCTATTTTCCTGTTTCGCGACCTTTGCGGTTTACTTTTTGCGTACTTCGTGTGAAACCTTAAAGACTAAAATATTCTATGATCTGATTTTCTGTTATCGCAGAAGGATCATTTTTAAAGTCTTTGTACCATATTAGGGTCATTTCCAGGGCTTTTTCTGAATCCCATTTTGGCTTCCATTGGAGTTCATTAATCACTTTTGCAATATCAAGCCTTAAAATACCAGCCTCATGAGGCGCATTTGGATCAATTTGCTCTTTAAACTGACCAGATCCCCATATTTCCAGGCTTTTTTCCACGAGTTGTCGAACTCTCATATTATCTGCTTCCATCGGCCCGAAATTAAAAGCACCAGAAAACCTTTGTGGGTCCTCTTGCAAATGTGCGGCAAGCCAGAGATACCCCGCAAGAGGCTCAAGGACATGTTGCCATGGCCTAATTGAATTTGGATTCCTTACGGTGAGAACCTTATTAGAAGTTAATGCACGTATTAGGTCAGGGATAATTCTATCTTTTGCCCAATCACCTCCCCCAATAACATTACCTGCCCTAGCCGTTGCAACAGCTTTGCGATGATATGGATACATATCCGGAGCAAAAAAGGATTTCCGATAGGAGGCAGTTACTATTTCTGCCCCAGCCTTACTTGATGAATATGGATCGAATCCGCCGAGGGGCTCATCTTCGCGATATGCATCCCAGGTTTCTCTATTCTCATATACTTTATCAGTCGTTACTATCACAACACTACAGTTCTTTTCAAGCTGGCGTATAGCTTCCAGAAGATAAGTCGTTCCGAGTACATTGATCTCGAAAGTATCTATTGGTTTATCAAACGAGACTCTTACAAGAGATTGAGCCGCCAAGTGGAAAACAAAATCAGGCTGAAAAGCATGAATTTCCTTACTTAGTTTTTCCTTGTTCCTGATATCCGCAATTACTGATTGACATAATTTATTACCATTTAATAAATTATACAAACTAGGTTCACCATCAGGATCAAGAGAATATCCCTTTACCTCGGCCCCAAGATATTTAAGTATGGCCAAAAGCCATGATCCTTTAAAACCGGTATGCCCGGTTATAAAAACCTTTTTATTCCTATAGTTTTCTTTGAGTTTTTCTATCATTTCCACAATTTCCATTCAGGTTTTTCTTCCCACATGGTGTTTAAGTCTATACTATCACGAAGTGTGTCCATACATTTCCAGAACCCGGTATGCCTGAAAGCTGTCAATTCGCCGTTTTTGGCAAGATCATCTAATGGTTGACGTTCCCACATGATATCATCTGCATCATCAGTCAGGTACCTAAAAACTTCCGGCTTCAAAACAAAAAAAACCTCCATTGATCCATGCGCCATCATCAGACGGCTTCTCTTTAAAGGCTGTTACATCATCGTTGTCATCAAGTTCCATGATTCCGAACCTGCTTCCAGGCTGTATTGCAGTCATAGTCGCTATTTTATTCTTCTGTTTGTGAAAAGATACCAGCTTATCAATATCAATACTCGCTACGCCATCGCCATAGGTTAACATAAAATCTTCTTTTCCTACATACTGCTCCACTCTTTTTAAGCGACCTGCTGTCATGGTTTCCAACCCTGTTTCTACAAGGGTTACTTTGAAATTCTCAGATTTTGTATCATGTACCTCTACTCTATTATCTTTTAGGTCTATAGTAATATCAGAATTATGAAGAAAGTAATTCATGAAATATTCCTTGATCACATATCCCTTATAACCCAGGCAAATCACAAATTCATTGTGTCCAAAGGCTGAATATATCTTCATGATATGCCAAAGAATAGGCTTCCCTCCTATCTCAACCATAGGTTTAGGTTTCAAATGAGATTCTTCAGAAATACGTGTGCCTTTGCCTCCGGCGAATATTACTACTTTCATGCTTGCAAGTTAAAACAAATGATTGAATGAGGGGGATGAGAATTTAAGAAATCGCTGACAGCGGAATTAATCGGCAATGAGATAATGTGATAACGTGACAATGTGTTGACTCACAATTATTGGTTTTGCTGATAATACCAATAAAAATACAAAACGTTCATAGCGAATGGAATTTTATTGTGAAATTGCATATCTATGGAAGATAAAGAAAAACCGATTGGCAAGGAGCAGTCAAGGGCGGGTAGCAGCCTAGGGGCGTTTATCGTTTTTGGCGGCATTGCGCTTTGGCGTATCCTATACGTGGCAATGGATTACCATCCTTTCCCAACGGAGGCTGTGATCTGTATTATGCCGCTTGCCATTATCCTGTATCTCATTTGCAGGAAGATGTATATTGAAAAACGGACCTGGTTTTATAAGGACAGGATGGAATTGAAGTCAACCAAAGAGGGGCTGATCCAAACGCTATATTATAAAGACATTACCTCCTGGTACCAGGAAGGTGAGAAGTCTGGTAAATATGATGACAGGTATATCCATATCGAGGCGAAAGGGCAAGGCTATGCCCAGGATTTTGTTGCACGCTATGTCAAGCATTTTGATGACCTTGTGGTGGTGTTCGGTAACCTAATGCCTCAGGACGCAGGAACCAAGGAGGTCATAGAAAAAAAAGATAAAGAGGTTAACAAAAAGGCCGTTCTCTATTCAATGTTTATCGTAATCCCGCTTCTGGTTAGCGGTGGTACTTATTTTGTTTATAAAACAAATGAGATCAAACAGACAGTGCCTGAAAATCTTGCGAAGGTGGTTGGCCCCTTGGATAAAATTACCGACCATCACACTGGAAAGAACAATTACTTCAATTTTAAGCTAAAAAACTATCCAAATACTGAGTTTACTATAGATGAGATTGGCTGGAGTGAACAAACTATTGATTCCATTAAAATGGGAGATACTGTTAAGCTTGAAATATTGAAGAAAGACACCTTGCGGCTGAAAATGGCCCCAAAGAATATCAATTTTTACAAAAGGCTAGTGGCCATGGGCGAAGAGCACAAGGTAAATGCATATACTATGCAAATAAGCAATGTAACATATCTTGAACTAAAGGATAATTGCGATGTCTGGAATGACGATCGAAAGATACTACCTGTAATACTTGGCTTATTTGCATTGGCTTTTTTTATAGGGGCTTTGGTAACGCAGGTGAAAGCCAGACGGGGTTGAATAATTCTCATTCATTTTCTGCCGCTATGAGAGGGAAGGGAAGTTCATTTAAATTCTATCTGCTATAAAGTGCGAAATCCAATTCTTTCACCTTATTGAAGTCTTTATCAGCACTCATAAAAGGGAATTTTAAATAAATTGCTGTGGCTGCTGCTGCTGCATCACCCAATTTTAAATTATAATTTCGTCTTAGCGATATGTAAATATCTTTTATTTCTTTATTAATTTCAATGATTGTACAACCGCTTAAAAATCCTTTTATAAAAAGTAAATCATGATCATTAATTTTAGGATAACCAATAACCTCCAATTCGGTAATAACAGAAATATATCCATCTTTTCCTTCCAAAAATTCTGTTACTGTTGGATCACCGGAAAATAAATAAAGAAGAATATTCGCATCCAAAACCACCTCATTCCCATTCATCCCTTAGTTTTTTTTGGATTACCAATGGGTCTTCGTCTAATTTTAAGAATCCAGAATATTTTTTAGCCTCCATTTTCTTCTTGGAAGGTAGTTGCTTAAGTTTTTCATTGAGCTTCTCAATCTCTTTTTTGCTTGCACCTTTTTTTAATACCAAAACCATATAATAATTTTTGCGGATTGCGTTTTTACACCACTAAGATAACATCATTTTCTTTAAACATAGTTCCTCACCAACCCAATTTCCCGAATGTATCTTTCTTATTAATAAAATAATCCCTTACTATACTACCATTATACACACCAACGGTATTTCGATTGTTTACCATAGGTTTCGCCTCCCTGCGCTTTTTCATCCAATGACTAAACCCACCATAAAACTGGATATGAGCTTTAAAGATAGCTTTATATTCTTTCGCATTACCAGTTAGCACCGCACGAATTGCCGCTACATTATCCAAAATCAATCTAAAAATTAATTTTCTCCAAAAACCCTTATCAGGCATGTTTTTGATCATCATGATTAGGCCATTCTTATAATTCCGATAAACCTTTGCGGGACTACCGTAAGAGATTATATGACCACCAACGTGATATACTACAGCTTGTGGGCAAACCATAACTCTGCTTCCAGAATTTTTTGACACGCCAACTTAGGTCGATATCTTCCATATGTGCATAATATTCATTATCAAAGCCTCCAATTTCGTGATAAACCTTCGAACGGATAAACATGCATGCTCCTGAACACCAAAACACCTCTCTTATATCATCATATTGATTATTATCTTCCTCAACCGTGAAAAATATTCGACCTCTGCAAAATGGATAGCCATACTTATCAATATAAGCGCCTGCAGCCCCTGAATATTCAAAATGTGTCTTTTGATTATATGATTTTATTTTTGGCTGACATACACCAATAGTCGAATCACTATCCATTAGGTTGATAATCGGTTCTATCCATCCAGGTGTTACTTCGACATCTGAACTGATCAGAACGTAATATTCGGCTTCTATAAATGGGAGAGATTCTACATATCCGTTTGTAAAACCCTTATTTACAGGCAAGCGGATAATATTCACCTGGGGAAATTTCGCTTGTAGAAACTCATAAGTACCATCAGTTGACGCATTATCAACGACATAAACTTGTGAATAGGTAGTTTGAGAACTAAGGATTGGCGGTAAGAATTTTTCCAATAAGTCTTTGCCATTATAGCTCAGAACTACAATAGCCAGTTTTGGAGGAGTAGGATTATATTGTTCAGGCAAGCCTCAGCGGATTTTAAAATATACTGCAATAATACCACTTTAACGATGATCAATTTTAAGAATCAATCAATAAATCAATAATGAATACAATACCCCTCTCATTTCGTTGAGTTCACTTTCAATAATCCTGTTTTTCAAATAAGCCGGCCCAACATTCTGGCTGTTCAACTACTGAATTTTCTAACATTTTTGCATATTGTGAAGTGTTATAATTTGTACCAATAGGAATATTTTTATCGCTAATCAACATTAAATCAATTTGATAATACCCCCGTTTTACTTTGATAATTTTTGCGAAATAAACATCCAAACCTAACCTCAGAGCTAATTTTTCAGGTCCGGTAAAAAATGGTTTTAATTGATTTAAAAAAGAAAATGAAATAGCCTCATGGTGTTGTTTTGGATTTAAATCAGCCAGGTAAAAAGTAGTAATACTGTTGTCATTTTTCAAAATAGAATGTTTTATGACATGTTTCATATCGACTACCTGGTTGCCAAATCTTGTACGGACTGATTTCATAAATGCATTAAAATACTTACTATTCAATTTAAGATAAGATACTTGCATTTGATTATTAGCTGCCTGCCCTAATACCAATTCAGCCCACTCCCAATTCCCAAAATGAGCGCTCATAATAATTGAACTTCCTTTTTGTGAGAAATATCTTTTGGATGCTTCATTTTCAGAAATCGCCACTCTTTTTTGCAATTCTTTCTTTGATATTTTTAAGGCTTTGATGGTTTCAATGCCTATGTCTGCCATATTTTTATAAAACTGGCGACATATTTGGTTAATTTCTTCTTCAGATTTACCAGGAAAGGCAACTAATAAGTTTGCTTTTACAATTTTCCTTTTATACCTCAGTATCTTATAAATAATAAAAGAACAGAGGTCAGATATCTTATATAGCCATGAAAATGGCAAGGAAGCAATGCCATAAAGAAGGAATTTGATAATGATATACAAAGATTTGCTAAATAATATCTGACAAAACTATTCAATAAGAGGCAAAGAATGGCAATATCGTTAATATTGCAACCTTTTGGCACATTTACAGATGAATATACTACTTGAGGCCCACTACCTTCCATCTATTCAATACGTATCTAAATTTTATCTCTTCGATAAAGTAATAATAGATGACCTTGAGTCATTTGAAAAACAAAGTTATCGAAACCGTTGTACCATTTGTGGCGCGAATGGCCCAATTGACCTCATTATACCTGTACACAGTTCCAGAAAGCGCTTACCGATAAGAGAAATAGAAATTGATAATCATAACAATTGGCAGCATCAGCATTGGCAGAGTATTAAATCTGCATACGGGAAAACGCCTTTTTTTGAACATTTTGCACACAAATTCGAACCCATATTTAATAAGTCTTACCAAAAGCTGTTTGATTTCGACCTTGATTTGCTAATTATCGTATTGAAAATATTAAAGATTGATGAATCGAAACTGATTTTAACCTCGCAAACTAATGAGATTGACTTTTTAGATTTCAAAAACAAGATCCATCCAAAACTAAAATTTCAAGGTTTCGATAATGATTTTAAAATAACCAAGTACAACCAGGCTTTTGAGGAAAAATTGGGGTTTATTCCTAACCTGAGTATTATTGATGCGATTTTTAATAGTGGTATCAATTGTCTCAATCTATTTATTAAGTCTAAAACTTTGTAAATTTGCGAAGATGACTCAAAGATTTTATTTAGACACCTCAGTTTTTGGAGGCGTGTTTGACGAGGAATTCGAAATAGAATCCACATTGTTATTTGAAAAAGTGAGGTTAGGGCTAATAATTTGCGTTTATTCAAATTTAACCGAAAGCGAATTAACAAATGCACCCATCCATGTTCGTGATTTTTTTGAAGACCTGAATGAGGAACACAAAGAAAAGGTAGCTGTTACTCCTGATGTATTGAAACTTGCACATGAATATGTTAATGAAAATGTGGTAGGTGAATCAAGCTTGAATGACTGCATTCATATTGCAACTGCATCTATCTATAATGTTGATTTATTAGTAAGTTGGAATTTTAAACATATTGTTAATGTATATAGAATCAGAGGTTATAATTCAGTTAATATGAAATTTGGATATAAAATATTAGAAATACGTTCGCTAAAAGAAATTGTAGGATATGAAAACGAAGAATAAAACAAAGAAAGATTTCGATACAGTTAAGACCTTTCGCCAAATTAAAAATAAGATTTCCAGCGAAATTAAGGGAATGAACTACGAGCAACTAATGGATTATTTCGAAAAAACGAGATTAAAGCCTAAACAAGTCGGAGAGTAATCTTTTCGTCATTTGCACATTATCTCATTATCACATCATCACATTTTTCTCCTCATCTTCGCATACTTCAAAAATCGATAATGGGAAGAAATCACGGCGATAATTAAACCATAAATGCCATCAAGAAACCCAGCTTTGAGAAAATACATCTTAATGAATGTCAACGGAGGGCTAAAAATTAATTTATACAATGAAAACCCCCTTCCTTTTGCAAGCATCTCATCTGCTGCCAGAGAACTGTATTTGTTTACCGTATTAATATGCTGTTCAATACTGGCAAAAGAATAATGATTACAATCACCAATTAATAATTGTGGCTTGATGCTTTCCGGGAATACGAGGTGTTCATGTACAAACTCTCCCTGCCATTTTGCAATCCTTCGATCAAATAGCCTCACCTTGTTATCAGGATACCATCCGCCATGTTTTATCCATTGGCCGCAATAATTTGTAAGCCTGTTAAATGAATAAAAATAATTTTGAGGGCCTGTTTTTTTAAGTTCAAGGATAGATTCCCGGAGTTTTGGAGACAGTTCTTCGTCAGCATCGAGGGAAATAATCCAGTCATTGGTTGCCTGTTCATTCCCCCAGTTTTTGGTTTGGGCATAGCCTCTCCATTCCACTTGCAAAAAAATTACACCATTTTCTTTACAAATTTCTTCCGTTCTATCCGTTGAGAAAGAATCAATTACAATTATTTCATCAGCAATCCCTTTTAAAGACTGCAAACAATTTGCAACATTTTTCTCTTCGTTCTTTGTTATGATAACTGCGGTCAACAAATTTTTAATAACTTTGGAAATTGTGGCTACAAATCAAAAAATCCCAGTGTAATGAAGCACGAACTTAGTAAAAAAGAGAAAGACGAGATGTTTGAGAAGGAATTTTTACCTCACATAGATTCCTTGTACAACTTCGCGACCTATCTTCAAAACGATAATGAAATAGCAAAAGACCTTCTCCAGGAGACCTACCTTCGCGCATATAAATTTATAAATTATTACGAAAAGGGAACTAATGCGAAGGCTTGGTTGATTAGGATACTGAAGAATACTTTCATAAACGAGTATCGCAAGAAAAGCAAAGCGCCGCAGCGGGTAGATTTTGAAGATACCTACACACAGGTTGAGGATAGCGAAGGCGAAATGCAGAATGTGGACCTGCGTGAGGAAGTATACACAAACCTGGTTGGGGATGAGATTACAAAAGCAGTAAATTCCCTGCCGGTTGATTACAGGCTTATCATTCTTCTCTGTGACGTGGAGGGTTTTAAGTATGATGAAATTGCCAAAATTATTGATGTGCCCATTGGAACTGTGCGCAGCAGGCTGCATAGGGCGAGGAACATGTTGAAAGAACAGTTAAAAGATTACGCAATAAAAAGGGGATACAAAACATAAAAAACAATTATTTACAACAAAATGAACTGTAATGAAGTAGCAATGAACATGCAGCTCCTGGTGGATGACGAATTGACTGAAGATAAGATTCAGGAAATACGACAGCACCTGGATTCTTGCACAGGTTGTGTCGAAAAGCTGAAGGCAGAGAAAATGTTCAAGCAGATTTTGCACGATAAATTATGCAAAAACTGCCCTCCGGGAGAATTGGTTAATGATGTCCGGTTTTCGGTTCTTCATGCCGCGTACTAAACAGCAACAATCCTGTATTAATGGCTGAAATAGCCCAAGTATGGAAAGATATCAATCTTTCAGACCACAAACAACTTGCCCGCGCCATATCGAGGGTGGAAAATAATGGACAAGGATACCGAAAGTGGCTTAGTGGTCTAAATATTGATCTTAAAGTCCCTGTCATAGGTATAACAGGCCCGCCCGGTGCCGGCAAAAGCACTCTTGTAAATGGATTGATCTCATATTACACATCTCAAGGCTCAAAAGTTGGCGTTATAGCTGTCGATCCTACTTCTCCCTTTAATATGGGTTCTTTACTCGGCGATAGGATTCGCATGTCAGAGCATTATAATAACCCAAATGTATATATTCGGTCATTAGCCACCCGTGGTTCATTAGGGGGCTTATCTGCCAAAACTATTGAAATAACAGATGTAATGAAGGCAGCGAGCTTTGATTATATCATTATTGAAACCGTCGGCGTGGGCCAATCAGAAATTGAGATTGCCGGCATTGCTGATACTACAGTTGTGGTTTTGGTACCCGAAGGCGGTGATGAAATCCAAAACCTGAAATCAGGGATCATGGAAATAGCAGATATTTTCGTGGTAAATAAGGCTGACCGTCCCGGAAGTGATCTTTTCAAAGCGAATCTTATCAAAATGCTTCATCAAAAACCCACTTCAGCATGGGATGTGCCGGTTGTTGCCTGTGTTGCTACCGAAAAAAAAGGAATAGAAGCTTTAACTCAGTTTATTGAAGCGCATCATAAAAGTAATCACGTAAATTCAAGAAGACCATACCTATTTGCCGAAAAAGCATACCAACTTATCCAATCAGCCAGGATGAAAGACATTGACAAACGAGAACTCGTAGAAATCATAAAAATGAAATTGCAGGAAGGGGAATTTAACCTTTATTCATTTGTTGAAGGGTTATCTTAATTTCTCGAAAT
>Ga0207068_1242_pt1 | contig 13697 bp, 12 predicted proteins | sample Alteio_BWMinCont_23_FD_153475 | JGI IMG/M metagenome (GOLD analysis project Ga0207068, IMG submission 153475) | Enriched cells from forest soil in Barre Woods Harvard Forest LTER site, Petersham, Massachusetts, United States -... | ecosystem: Environmental > Terrestrial > Soil > Temperate forest >... | reverse complement strand
TATGGCATCCGAAATTATATTGTTTCTAATCCATGTGGCGAAATCTGCTTCGGTCATAGTAATCAAATTTTTACCTTCAACAAGCGCGAATGGAATTTTTTTTTGTGATAGCTGCAATGGCCATCTGTGTAATTTTCAAGGCTTCAATGGGATCTCTAACCATCATATTAATGGCTTTTATTTTTGCATCGGGATTAATTAAGTATAATTGTGACCAGCGATGATGACCATCGATGATATATTTACCACCAGCAGTAACAATTGGGCCACCGGGAGCAAAAGAGCCACCTTTTAAATACTGAGGAATTCCAATGCCGCCCGCCATTTTACCATAGGGGTCAAGGTGGAGAGGATATGCTAACGACTTATCAACATCAATCTCACTTTGTGTCGGAATTAATTGGGAGCACGTATACTCTACATTGTGTTCAAAAGGAACTTTATCGTATAGAGCATCACCAGATACGAGTACTGCTAAAAATTTTGGGTCTTTAATATTTTCCCCAAGCTCCTGTACAAATTGTTCGTATTCATCACCCAAGATTTTTTCGATACGTTCAATCTCAGTCTGTGCAACGGTTGTTTCTATTTTTTGCATGCTCAAAGCAACCGTGGATGCCAAATATAAAGGGATCATTATAAAAATAAGAGCATTTACAGCATCGCTCGTTCTTTTATAAAAATAATTCATGCAATCTTCCCCATTTTTTATAAAAATAATTTCAATTTAAGTATTATTATATGGAGGTCGATGTTGTGAAGTCAAGATATAGTCAATCAACCGTCTTTTATTATGGATCACGACTTACACACGTATAAAATTATACTATCCCTTGAAAATCTTCATGTATAATTGCTACAATTAGAATTAAAATGCCTAACCTTTTCCTCAATACTTGAGAAAATTTTATCGAATTATAATGTTTAATCATACAAAAGGATCTCATGAAGAATTCCATAAAAAATATAGTGACGTGCGGAATCATTTTAATGACCGGCATGCCATCATCACTTTTTGGCGATATTGCTACTGATGTCGGCAACTGGTTGGTCTCAGGTGAAGACACTGATAAAGTTTGTCAGAAAATTGGAAAAGTAGGACGATTTTTATCGGGCTTTCCCCGAAAAACTAAAGATGCAATTCTCAACAAGTGTGAATATGGGCTCCTTGGTATTAATATAACATCTTCCTTTAATGATCTCGATTTTGAAGAAGGAAAAAAGGAAGGAAAAATTCACCCCCGTGCATGGCAAGCTGTAACAAACATTGAAAAATATAAACATTTGGATGCTGGAAAAATCGACGATGCTGCAAAAGAGCGCATAAAAGAACTTAAACAATTAAGAAAACAAGCAAAAACGCCAGCAACAACACCTGCAACGCAGACACAACAACCTCCACAGACTCAAACAAAAGCAGCAGAAACTCCAGAACAAGCAAAACAACGAGCAGCCCAAGCAAAGCAACAGCGTGATGCCGAAGAGAAGCGTAGGTTTGTTGCTCTGTCGGAATCAGCTGCTAAAGATTTTGCTGCAAAAATTCCGCGCACTAATGCCAATGCAACAGGTATTGATAAAGCTGGAGAAACATTCCGTAAAGCTCTCATTACCATACTCGAAGAAGCCTCACAACTTGGATATATGACCCCAGCGTACATACAACAATACAGCAAAGCACTAGGAGAGAACATCGCTCACTTTATAACATGGTTTCACGATCCAGAAGTATATGGTTACATCATTCAACAGCTTAATCCAAGTAAACTTCCAGCAGAAACCAAAGATTATATTAAAGAAGTATTCACTCAAGCCTTTAATACCGCCAACAAGTAGTTCGGCTATCGATCACGATGATTAAAATATTCGAAAGTGCATTGAAGTCCACCGCACACGCTTAGTAATTCCTTCAAATAAAACAAAACGGAGTAAAGTAATCACGTGGTGCACTCTCGACAATATTCCTCTTAATGCGTTAGATCTTTAATGATGAAACAAAATTTATCGTTGAAGCTATACAGGAGTATGTCATGAAATCATTGTTGCTGCCCCCTCAAGATCAAGTGTTTTGGTACCTTCGTGAACCTAATATTAAACCGTTAGCCCACGACGTGAAGACAGATGTCGTTGTGGTGGGTGGTGGCATGGCAGGACTCTCTGCTGCACAACGTTTTCGCTCTCAAGGATTGAATGTAATACTTATCGAGAAAAATTATTGCGGTGCGGGAGCAAGTGGGAAAAGTTCAGGATTTATTACACCCGACTCAGAATTACCGTTAGATTTTTTCAACAAAAAATATGGCGTTGCCGAAGCAAAACGCATTTGGGAGCTTGTAAAAAATGGTGTCGCTTTGATAAAAAATAATATCAAAGAGTATCACCTTGACTGTGATTATCAAGAACAGGATACGCTGGTTGTTGCAAATAGTCAGAATGCATTTCTCAATAATATTACTGGAGAGCATACAACACGACTATCAATGGATTATGCCAGTACATTGTATACTGAGGAAACATTACGCACAATACTGAGTTCATCGGGATATTATGGTGGCGTATCATACGGCGGTACCTTTGGCATTCAAGGTTATCGCTACTGTTATGGTATGAAGCGCATCCTGCAAGAACAAGGAGTATTAATCTATGAAGAAACTCCTGCAATCACAATACATGACCATCTTGTTGTTACTCCCTTGGCTCAGATTAAAGCAGATCATATTATCGTTTGTACCGATCGATTTACTGATTCTTTTGATGCGCTGAAAGATAAAGTGTATCACGCCCAAACGTTCTTAATGCTCTCTTCACCATTGTCTGATGAGCACGTAAGAAAAATTTTTCCTACGCGTAAGTTCATGGTGTGGGATACCGATTTTATCTATCAATACTTTCGCATTACGGGCGATAATCGCATGATGGTGGGAGGATCAACGATATGGCACGCCTACAGTAGCACTGAAAAGCATAACAATCTCTACGCAGCGCGCAAATTAACGCGGTATATTACACAAAAATTTCCCGAAATTCCTCTGAACTTTGAATATATATGGCCAGGAATGATCGGCATTAGCAAGGATATATTTCCTATCGCAGGACATGACAAAGATATGCCTTCAGTTTATTATATTACCGCTGCAAGCGGATTACCCTGGGCCGCTGCATTAGGATTATACAGCGCAGATCGAATTCTTAACAAAAATACCTCTTTCGATGAATATCTTTCTCCATATCGCCCAACAGTTTTAGGGACATACGCGCCCTCCATTCTCGGCATGAAATTGACTTTCATGATTTCAAATGTACTCACGGTAGGAAGTTTATAATTACCCATGAAAAGTAGTCGTGCATTACTCTTATATTCAGCATGAAAATCAATAATAAAAGTGATATAGTTTAACCAGTAGCACCTACAAATACAAAAGGAGCGTATACATTAAAACAAAGATGGAGCTTTATGGTTAATATATTTGCGATAGCGTTTTTACATCGTGGTGATACCGTGCTCTTGGCGCGCCGCTGCAACGTTGAATTCGGAAGCGGCCTATATCATATGGTAGGTGGAAAAGTAGAAACCGGTGAATCTGCACGACACGCAGTAATGCGAGAAGTGCGTGAAGAAACGGGACTTGATATCCCCGAAGCAGCATTCAGTTTGATACACACCTTACATCGCAAAGGAACGGAGACAGAATTTATAGCATTATATTTTTCAGTCGACATTTCAAAGATGGACGAGCCACGTATTATGGAGCCGCATAAACATGATGCTATGCAATTTTTTCCCATAGACCAACTACCGGAAAATATCATCCCTTCACATAAGCAAGTAATAGAATGCCTTAAGTCGGGTATTAATTATTCTGAACATGGCTGGGCTTCTTGATGCCTTTTCTCCCACCTCTGCTCAAGGCATATGAACTACTAATATTTACTGCTTAAAATAATCAGTCGGTCAACCGCGCAAGGCCTTTGATCTTGCTGCGATTAAAGCAATAGATGAAGCCAGCTACACCAAGCACTGCATACAGTGCGCTGAGTACGTATCCTTTGATAAGATATATTGTTGGATCTTGCTGATGCATCACGTATGCACGCATTCCTTGGAATACATAACTCATCGGCAACAACCTACTCATAACTTGTCCCCAGTGAGGCAATATATCTGTAGGGTAATATGCACCACTGAAAGGCAAAAAGAGCCATATCATAACAAAACCCATCTCACCGCCACGTTTTCCTAAGGTTGACAGAATTTGTAAAGCGGTAAAACCGAGCCAGATGCCACACAAAAAGAGTGGTGGAAAGAATATGAGAAAATTGAGAAATATTTCGTGCATCACTACATCGTAGAACAAGACAATGATAGTTAGGGATACCAAAATAGCGAAAAACGTCATAATTGCATAGAAGATGATGACGCCGCATACCCATTCAACCATGCGTAACGGCAACGAGAAGAGACTTACAATATTGCCTGACCAAAGCTCTTCGGTAAATGATGCGAGAATAATGTTAGCGCCTCTTCCAACGAACTGCCATAAAATGATCCCGAGAAGAGCAACCATTTCATAATTATGAAATTGCGCTGCTTGTGATGACTGCTGAATCCACATGCCTAGGTATCCCCACGTTAATATGTCGAGTATGGGCCAATATACATGAAACAACAGCGCATTAACATCTCGGCGCCATACGTACATGTGACGTAGCACAATTGCCCAGATTGATGCACATGATATCATAAAATCCTTTGTTCTTTTGCAACACGTAAAAAATAATCTTCAAGTGTTGGTTTATCGATAGAGATCTGCGAATAAATGATGCCCTGTGCGCTCAAATTGGCTAAAAAGGGTGCAATAGCAACTTCATCAATTTCAAGCGTGATGTGATTATCTTTGATCGCGTGTATGATGCGCGCTGCGCGCAAGCAGGTAAGCGCTTCCTCAAGATTTTGTGTAATAGTCAGCTGAAGACGAACATGAGCCGTTGAGCGTGCAAGTTCTGCCGGCTTACTGTCGGCGATGAGAGAACCCTGTTTGAGTACGAGGACACGATCGCACAATTCAGTAACTTCAGCCATGTTATGTGAGGTGATGATGAGTGCAACGCCGCGTTGTTGACGTTGTGCAAGAATAAATTGTCGTACTTCGTATGCAATATCAGGATCTAACGACGCGGTCGGCTCATCGAGGAGCACAACATCAGGATTTGCCAGAAATGCTTTCGCGAGCATGACGCGGGTTGTTTGTCCTGCTGATAATGTACCCGTTTGATTGTTTCTTACTTCCCATACGCCAAAAAATTTCAATAATGTTTCGATCTGTTCAGATCGCTGTGCAGGCGACATGGTATAGATGCGACCAATAACATCAAGATTTTCTGCTACGGTTAAGCGTGCTGGTAATCGATCATAACCACTTGCATAACCGATGCGCTGCAAAATCTCAATGCGATGCTGGGCAAAATCTTGACCGAAGCAAGAGATTGAACCGCTGGTTGGAGTCAATGTTCCCAGTAACATCTGAATCGTGGTCGTCTTTCCTGCCCCATTTGGCCCGAGAAGCCCAAGAATTTCACCTTTATTGAGATGAAATGAAATGCCCTTAACCGCAGTATATGATGATTGTACAAACGGCCACCAGCCAGAAGTAAATGTTTTGGTTAAATTTTGTACCTTAAGAATTGACATGTTGCTCCTTGTTGTGCTGCGCAACCATGATAATAGTATGCTGAGTCTTTATGTGTAGCAAAAATGAGGAAAATTGAATGTCTTGATGGTTATTCATAGCAGCTATTACTTATCACAAATTAATATATGTGCTTACTTGAGAATATCATGAAGAAACGTTTCAGCAAATGGTAGTATACCCTGTTCAATCACCAGCACTCTGTTTTCATGAAAAAAATCTGGTAGTATAGATCTCAGTATGAAACTATAATAATGAATCGTCTCTATACGATCGATGTACGAGCATTAAACATTTGATAAATAACAAGAAAAACTTATTTCTTTGATGTGATGTAATCGTACAGCAGCTTGCATGATACATAACTGATGGTTGTTGCAATCAAACTGACTTCTAAGTCAGACCCAGCATCCATCAGCTCTTTTTTATACTCTTTTTTCCTTTCAGCATCATGAGTAGCGTGCATTTTATAGGCCGCAAGAATCGCGTTGACAAGTTTTTTGGTGAGAATACATCCACCCATTAGCAGCGCACTACAACTTGCAATGAGTGCAATTTTTTCGTGAAATTTAAAATGTTTCGGAAAATTAAGCAACAATGAACGAACGGATATGCTGATATGGCCTTCATGACCAGCCGTGTCTGCCTTCATTGCCCTGAAAAAATTTTTGCATGAGTCACCAATGTGCATACTCGATGGAGAGACCAGCGTTTGATACGTACCCCATGTTCCAGCAGCTGCTAATGACGCAACAAGATAGTCCATGCACTGCACGCGCGCAAGATAGTCCATGCACTGCACGCGCGGAAGTATCATCAGAGAGATGATAAACGCTCCGGCATATTGAAATTTTTTATAATATTCCATAATTTCTCCCACCACTATTAAAGAAAACTTCGCTCGTAATTAATTAATGCGACACTCAATAATTCTCGATTTTTCATATGATTATATCTATAATAATCACTTTTTAACAACCCTATTTTGTGCAGTTATTGCAAATTATTATGGCCGAGGTAAATCGTGATATTGGCCTTCGTACAACAATGGCTGCCCTCCTGGTGCTGGAGTTTCCACAATTGGTTCCGGCGAAAATAAATTAGCTTGTTGTTGTGCAATATGAGCCTGACTCTGAATTATTTGATATGTAGCCTGCTGCTGCGCTACTATTTGCTGACATACGACTGTATGAATTTTTTGTCCCCAATTATTGTGCGGACACGCGCACGCTCGCTGCGTAATCTCTGGCGATGTCACATAAGGAGTTTCAATGGTGTGCCTCATACTTTCCATAAGTCCTTCAAGTGCAATATGCGCATATTGCCCATCATCCTGTGCTAATTGTGGTGCAAGATTATCATGCGGCTGAATTGCTACCCGTCCCTCTAAAGAGGAATTTCTGTACAACCAGTTGAAAAGACCAATGCCACCTAAACAGCTGCCGACTATAATAAGAAGGAGCTTTTGCTGTTCAGAAAGCCGAGCAGCGTATCCTCCTGCTACAAGCGCTACCGCTCCCAGCACACACTTCCATGCTAAACTTTTTGCCGCGTCGTATTTCATCCATCGGTCCGCCCATACACTTTGTAACATACGAATAACACGGCATTTATCAGTAGGAACAATCGCTGTTGTTGAACGTCTTTGAATCCAATAAGCAGCATTTTTATCATACTGTTGAATATCGCCGCTGAAGTTTGAATTGATCGCTTTATTCCAAGCCCACTGCGCCCAATCATAACATTTCTGTCCTTGAGCAGCGTACATTCCCGATGCCCCCAGAACAAGTGCTACGAATGTAAGATGTATTTTGTTCATAAAAATCCTTATCGATTACTCGGCTCATGAAGAGCTCTTGCATAGTAGTTCTTCTAATCGTATTATATTTTTATAAATATGCAAATGGGGGACATTCTAACGATCCAGATATTTCCTGTCTGAAACATTCGACTGGACTCAGATGATGTATGCGCACTATGCAAAAAACCGCCAACCAACGTAAAGGAAAATGCACTTTTGTACCCCGCATTCATGCAGCGTTTTAATAGGATTATTAAGAACATATTCGTAGCATCTGTAGCGTACGAACGCTCGCGTTTGAGCATGTAACATTTAAGTTGTGAGCCATAATACGCCTTCATCCTGTTCAGGTAAAATTTTAATTGGTACAATTTTAGTGGAATTTTTGCAGCAAGCAAACAGGGGATGCGCAAAATCATGAGTCATATATTCTCGAAAAATCATTATTTAGCATTATTCATACTCGCAGGTCATGCGCTCCAAGGATCTTTACAGAAGAGTACTCCTGATGAAAAGTACCACACTGCAGAAGGAATTATGTTATCAAGCTACGGCGCTTCAAGAGATGAACCACGAGAAAAAGCATTGCTTGCTGTACTCACAACAGTATGTAAATTCCCTCAAGTCATTGCACAATTGGTCGGTATCTATGCGCGACCTGCAAAATTTCGTTACGAAAAATGTTTATTCATTGAACCGCATAATCCAATCAATGTTTTGGCGTTTATCGGAGGAACGCATCTTGCCGCCGGGTGCAACCTGAATACAATCAAACTATGGCATCTTCAAAAAGAGCGATTGTACAGTACTCTTAATGGACATTTTCATCGTGTTACTGCACTTGCAGATCTTAATAAGGGTCTTTTTGCATCAGGATCTCATGACAAAACGATTAAAATATGGGATATTGCAACAAACAATTGCCTTGATACGCTTATCGGTCATACAAGATCAGTAAACGTTCTTGAACAGCTTCCTTCAGGAGAACTGGCTTCGGTAGGCGAAGATGCCATCAGAATTTGGAATTTCACTACAGGAAGGTGTAATAGGTTAATTGAACTATCATGCTATAATACTTTGAATACTCGTAACCCTATTGTGAAAGTAGGCTATTATGAAGTTGCGTTACTATTTTCTGGGGGCTTCAAAGTATATAGCATTCTTAGGGAAGATTGTTTATACAACGGTAAGCTTGAAATTGATGATATTGTAAGGATTGCAAATGACCTTATTATAAGTTGCAATTATCAAACAGGTGTTACGCTTCGCAATCTACAAACAGAAGCGATCGCCACTATCAAGATGAAAGGCGCGACAAAACTTACATGCTTAGGAACAGAAACACTTCTGGTAGGAAACAGAGATACTCCTTCGATCAGTATCGTTGATATAGGAACGAAACGATGCCTCCAAACATTGTCCATTCCCGGCACTATTTCAAACTCATGGTGGTCCTGTATCACAGCACTGTTAGGACTGCCTGATGGACGCTTTATCGCATCATGTAATGATGGAAGTTGCCATATATTTCATCATGCAGAGTATGTGACACCCAGCACAGAGCTGATAAGTAAATAGTTACAGATGTTGAACAGCAAGAAAAACCATCCGGTATTGAAAGCATGAAAAATCTTATATCCGCAACCAATTGCTGAGCCCCAGAAGGTGGATACGTCGAAGGCCAGATATACTTCCGTAGTCTTTCTCATCAAGCGTCGACCGGTTTTTATGAGTCCCTCTTTTATGAAGGATACTAGGCATATTTTTCACCGATTAGTATTAAAAGAGATGGTGGCATTGATTTTTTTTAAAATAATGGTAAAATAGAATATAAATAGATTTGGTGTTGATGAAAAGGTCTCAATGAAATATATGAAAAATTTGATGATTATGAGCGTGGTATTTGCAGGATACGTCTCAGGTGCTCAATGGACGCAAAAGTGGGGACTGCCAATTGCTTGCGGCTTAGGTCTAGCGTACGTACAGTATCATTCCCTAAGAAGTACATTTAGCAATAAATTGAATTGTTATCAATATGCGAACGAGATGGATGCAAACTCTATAGATAATATGAAGAAGGAGGATTACCTGATGGTACAGGATTTTCGTTCTACGCAAGATGGCGCGCCTGCAGATAATCTACAGTTTAATATTAATACAAACTCTACTTTACATAAAAAGTTGTATGAGCTATCTCATTATCATTGGGTGCCTACGTATAATAATACTTCTTACTCCTCAACTAACCAAAATGATATTTATAAAAAAAATGGTATAGAGTACCTGTTGATAAGCCAAAACAGCAAATCTGTTTGCTTATGCCTTACGAAAGATGCAAGATCCCAAATTCGAGATACCTTCATGCAAAGATATAAAAAGAGCACCAAGGGAGATCTTAGCGTTTTCAAAGACACCTATGCTGAGAAATGGCCACGTGTAGCTCAACGCCCTCTCTATGATTTTTACGTAAGAGCAATACAAGGACATGCGATTGTTAAAAAATTGCTTGATACAAAGTTTAAGTATACATTTAAAGATAAAATTTATACTTTAGGGTGTTTTTTCACAGGAACGCTTATTGGTTCTGCTTTATCGAGCGCGTATTCTTCGCGTCTATCATGTCAGCAATTACTCTCATATTTAACAATGTTACAGCAAACTCAAGTCGCCGTTCTCTAAATATATGTAATCTTACTTTCTTGAATAGCATCGAATTGCAAACCACCATCAATCAGTGAGCTATAAATGCCTGAGCAGCTTTTACGAGTACTGCAGACCCCGCAACACAAAGACCCAGTACTGCTGCATTTTTAGCATAATACAAATGTTCTGGCCAAAGAGAATAACAAGCTCCTGTATAGAGATCAGCATATCGTTCAACTAATAATAATTTGAAAATCCTGGGAAGTCCTGCGACCACTCCATCTGAACAAGCAAGAATATCATTTGGCTTTCGTTTGTCGCGCAGAAAATTTTGTATAGCTATCAACTCATCTTGAGTAAACTTATAGACAAATCGATGCATATCATTTTCTGGCTCATCAGATTCAGTAATACATTGAGGATGAGCTTCAATCCAAAATCTATATTCCTTAATATCAGCATCACCAATCTTTTCCTTCAAGCCTGATACCATATAGGGAAGATACACGTCATCCTCGCCATTTTTCAATGAAATTAAAAAATCTTTTTTGGAGGGAACCGCTAATCCCCCTATACACAGAGAGGGCTTTGTCATAAAACGTTCATATTCTTTGCAACAAAACTTTGCATAATCTAATTTATGCCGATTTTTATAGTTGCCATCTGAAAACATATAAGTGTTGTAATAGCCAGCCAATCCACCAAAAATACTGAGTGCTGCGGTAGCTCCAGAAGCCATACTCATCAAACTCAAGCTCAAAAGCGCAAGGTTTCGTGCTATACACTTCATAATCGCTCCTCTTTTTTTTACTTAATAGACAGTAATATTATCATAGCAACAATACATGAAAAACAATAATTTGTCAATTCGGTCGATGCGATGAAGATCTTTATAGGCAATTTGAACTTTACAACTATTAGCCTCTATCTAATCAATATGTAGAGTTAATGTGTTTAACCGATCGACAAACTGTAATTTTGATTGCGTTCTACTTAAAAATACCTGTATAAGTTTTATTATAAGGAATAGTATACAACAAATCCACTAACAAGACTGAGACTTGCGAGAGAACAAGTTGTTCATCTTAAGAGTATTTATTGATCTATTAACCGCCATAATCCAGAACAGGTCTGTTCAATGATGCCATTCACCTGAAGATCCCATATCCTTTGATGTAAAATATGCACCTCGCATCCAACGACCTCCAGCAATTCATCAAATGATTTTGGTTCTTTACATGCCACGACAATATCATCAGATGAACCCTGTTTCACTTCACTTTTTATCGCACCGAAAATTGCTGAACCATGATGCTGCTGCGATGAAGTGACACCTATTAATTCTTCAACGTCAGATGGTGAAGTAATCGGCACAGCGCCATCACGCAATAATCGATGACACCCAGCACTGAGCGGATCAAAAATTGAACCAGGAACAGCGCCAACATCTCGTCCTTCAGCAAGTGCATGCGCAGCGGTTATCAATGCACCACTTTTGATCGCCGCTTGCACAATAATACACGCACGCGACATACCAGCGATAATACGGTTTCGTGCAGGAAAATTACCTGGAACTGGGCTCATATTGAGGGGAAAGGGGCTGATGACCGCACCACCTTCGCTTGCAATACGTTCAAAAAGCGATCGATGTTCAGCGGGGTACGGTTGTAATAATCCTGACCCAAGAACGGCAACTGTTTTTCCCTGAGCTTTTAATGTTTCTTGATGCGCATAAGCATCAATTCCGCGAGCACCACCACTGATGACAGCCCATCCCGCACGAACAACCGGAGGTACAATCGATTCGATCGCTTCACGGCCATATCCACGTGCCATTCGAGAACCGACAATCGCTACCGCAGAATCTTGCAAAAGAGACAGGGATCCTTGCACATATAATACCAATGGTGGTCTATGAATTGCCCGTAAATAATGAGAGTACTCAGGATTTTGCAGCGTAATAACACGAACGTGCGCGCGTTCAATCGCTTCCTGCTCTTGTCGCAGCAGCGGCATGTCACGAAGCCCTTGATAGAGAAGCTGTGCATACTGTTGCGTCATTCCCCAACGCATCAGTTGCATCTGATCTGCACCATAGACAAGGTCGTCAGAATAACTGAGCAATTTTTCTATGGATCCTGCACCAATGCCGGGAATTAAAGAAATATGCAATAAAAGTTCATCACTCATGCGGTAGACTCTTACGAAGAAGCTGGCACAGAAGAATTTTCAGGAAGTGTCGCTTCATCCTCTGCGTGTGCTGGAACAACAACCATTGTTGCCAGCACCTGACTTTCATCGAGACGGATAAGGCGTACTCCTTTTGCTTGACGACCCATGGTGCGTACTTCACTTGATGATAATCGAATAATAGTTCCTGCTACATCAATAAGCAGCACATGTGATTCGTCATTGACCGTAATTAATCCGATAACATCGCCATTACGCTCATCAGTTGGAATTGTCAATACACCCTGACCACCACGGTGCGCTTGTCGAAAATCACTCACGCGAACACGCTTACCATAGCCATGAGCCGTTGCAATCAATAAATCTTGATCTTCAGACACAACTTGCAAACCGACAACAAAGTCATTATCGCGCAAACGAATACCGCGTACACCACTTGCATGACGTCCCATAGAACGTACTTCTGCTTCATTGAAACGAATACCTTTTCCTTTGCTCGTTGCCAAGACAACAAAATCATTTCCTGAACTTAACGCACAAAATGCAAGCCGATCACCTTCATCAAGCGTGATTGCTCGAATTCCGGTTGCTCTAATCTTAGTGAACAGATGCGCCTCAGTACGCTTAATGGTGCCTTTCTCTGTTACCAATACCAAATATTTTCCACTAAAGTCACGAGCGCACAAGAGTTTAACCACCACTTCGCCCTCTTGCAAATCAAGAAGATTAACAACAGCACGTCCTTTGGCAGTACGCGATGCTTCAGGAATTTGAAACACTTGAAGCCCATATATCCGTCCAAAATTAGTGAAGAAGAGCAGTTCATCATGATTACGTGTAGCAAAAATATCTGCTACAATATCATCAGACTCTTCAAGGCTTCCAATACCAATTTTTCCTTTTCCTCCGCGATGTTGTACCCCATATACTGCAAGCGGCACGCGCTTGATATATCCTTTTCGCGTTAAAGTAACAACAACCTCTTCATCAGCAATAAGATCTGCTTCTTCGAGAACATCGATAGGACCAGAAATTTTCGTACGTCGCTCATCAGCATATTGCTGTTTAATCGCTTCAAATTCTTTTATAATTTCCTGCTTTAAACGGCTCTTATCCGATAAAATCTCTTGGAGATCTTTAATGAGCACACGAATATCTTCAAGCTCAGCAAAAATTTTCTGTTGTTCAAGACCTGTTAGGCGTTGCAATTTCATATCTAAAATTGCTGCAGCCTGTATCATACTCAATGAAAATGTTTGATGGAGTGCTTCAATGGCTTCTTGCGGCTCGCGAGAACGTTTAATCAACGCAATAATTTCATCAAGATGCTGGAGCGCAAGACTCAATCCTAAAAGAATATGCTCGCGCTCATGCGCCTT
>Ga0207068_1241_pt1 | contig 13721 bp, 15 predicted proteins | sample Alteio_BWMinCont_23_FD_153475 | JGI IMG/M metagenome (GOLD analysis project Ga0207068, IMG submission 153475) | Enriched cells from forest soil in Barre Woods Harvard Forest LTER site, Petersham, Massachusetts, United States -... | ecosystem: Environmental > Terrestrial > Soil > Temperate forest >... | reverse complement strand
TTATACCCAGGCTGATCGTAGGACTAGTATTTTTGTCGGAAGGGATTCAGAAATTCATTACTCCCGAAACGGTTGGTGCAGGTCGTTTTGCTAAGCTGGGTTTCAGTCATCCTGAATTTTGATCCTCCTTTTTTAAATTGTGCCAGGATGGTAGCCGAATCATTACCCACAATATTGCTTTTGTAGTACAATCGGACCCCCGTTGGTTGTTGGGAATAGGGAACCCCTCCGCTATAAGTGGAACCAGGACTTCCGTTGGCGACAAAACCGTATTGGTTGGTAGACCCCATTGTAACAGTAATCATGTTTACCGCAAAAGTGCCGTGATACGCATCTGTTGTTTGAACTGTATTCATGGGCCCCGCTTTCGAATGGTTAAAGTCGGAACTGAAATAATACTGAGGAACATCGTAATTGGTAAGGTCCCAGTTTTCAAAACCTCCGTTGTTCACCGCCTGACCAAACGAAAAGCCGGTTGCTATAACTGCACATGCTGTCAGTAGTCGTTTCCTCATAGGATTGATAATTTTTCGGTGAATATAGATAAGTAAATGTATGAAATAAATGGGATGGGCTCCCGTTTGTGTTTATATGGTGAACATCACCATCTGATTATTGATGACACCTTCGTTAAAGAAGGAGAAGTGGTGCCTATGAACAAAACACATCTGCATTTTGGTAAAGGACAAACGTCTGATCAAATATTGGGTTTTATATCTTTAAGATCGGAGCAAGCGCGTCCAGTTATACCCTTTTCACATCTACATTCTCTCCTGCATTAACGATGGCGCCCGACACGGTTATTTTTGGCGCCGCATCCAGCGATGTTTATAACGGGACCGCAAACCTGGGCAATATGTTGCAGATCGACAGTGTTTCGTTTACGGGGGTGACTTCTCAGCCCGCAAACTTCAATGGCGATTTCGAAGTTTGGAACCCCATGACGAATTATGAATGTAGCTTCTGGTCTTCGTTTAGTCCCCCTGCAGGAGAAAAACAAACCACCGATGCACACTCCGGTTTATATGCTATGGAGGTAAGCACCTTTCCAGATGTAAGTAAGAAAAATAAACCCACAGCAGGCTTTATTGTGAATGGAAGTTCAGCCTACAGAGGTGCGCCTTATACCTTGCAATCTGACTCCCTGTTTTTCTACTATAAATATGTTACCGTTAATCCGGATACAGCCTTCGTCTCTGTTTTTTTGGTTAAGGCTGGATCAACGGTAGGCACTGCCTTTTACCCATTATACGCTTCCTCTAGTTATAAGCATGTAAAGATGGCCATCAGTTCGAGTATTGCTCCTGACACGTTGATTGTTCAATTTATCTCCTCCGCGTCATACCCTGTTCGTGCCAGCTGTATCGGTTCGGACTTGAAAGTGGATGATGTCTACCTCAAGTCAGAGCCCCTGTTTGTGAAAGAATGGGTCAGCCCCTCTGCCATCAGCATTCAGCCAAATCCAAGTAACGGTATATTCCATATTGTTACTTCAGGACTTGCCCCTTCATCCATACAAAGGGTGCTGATTTTTAATACGCGTGGAAGCCTTGTGCAAAGTCGGGGATTTCCGAATGCCAATGCTATGCTTTCGGAACAATTTGATATCAGCAATCTCAGCGAAGGAATGTACCTCGTTCAGATTCAAACCACCTCTGGTATTATTTCAAAGAAGATTACCAAGACGAATTGAGCTAAGGCAATTCAGAACCGAAGTGCAGAACGGCTTATCTGCCTGTTTCGTACACTCAGCCTTCCTTATTATATTTTCCCTTATATTCTAAAGGTGACATCCCTGTAACCTTTCTAAATACTTCACGGAAAGCCTTGACATCTGAATATCCAACCTCATACATTACTTCATTAATCGTTTTGCGACTTGTCTCAAACGCCTTTTTGGCTGATTCCATTTTCACCCTTTGAGAATATTCTAAGGGAGTATTTCCAGTCGCACGGATAAACCTTCTGTCAAAATTTCGTCTGCCGACAGAGAATTTTTGAGACAAATGTTCAACGGAGATTTTTTCTTGAAAATTATTCTCAATAAAGGCTTGTGCTTTTTTAACCATATCATCTTCATGCTTTTTCTGACCCGTAAATATGGTAAAGATAGATTGGCTGTTTCTGTCCATTTCAATCTGAAAGACCTTGGAACAGAAAATTGCGGTTTCTCTGTCATAGTACTTCTCTACAAGGTAAATGATCAGGTTTAGAAAAGAATAGGCCCCGCCATTTGTATAAATCCCATTTTCATCTGTAATCAGTTTATCGGGTTGCAAATTTACTTTATCAAACATTCTTCTGAAATTTTCCGCAACAGCCCAATGAGTTGAGCAGCTTCTCCCATCCAACAAACCAGAAGACGCAAGCAAAAAGGCACCTGTGCATATGCTTGCAATTTCAGCGCCTTCTTTATATTGCCTGGAAATCCATTCTGTCAACTCTCCGTTTTCCTTCACTGCTTTTTGATAATTATGATTCAAGGAAGGTATAATGATGAGATTGGTTTTTTTTATTGCTGAAATATTTACGTTTGGCCTCACAGTAAACAGGCCATCATAGAAATCAACCTTTTTTGACAGGCCAGCCAACTGAATGTTAAATAGCTCTTTCCTGCCTTTTTCTTTCCAATAGGCATTGGCTCTTGAAAATATCTTATGAGCACCAACAATGCTGCTTAGGTTATTCTCCCCGTCAGGAACTAAGATAGTAAGATGTTTCATTGAATTATTTTTTACAAAGATAGAAATAGGAGATGTCTAAATCAACCCGTAAGAATGTCCATTTTACACCCTTTTAAAGTGACAATATGGCAATACATTTGCCTCAGAAAGGAATCAAAAAACTAAAATCAAACAAAATGACAACATCCGATTTCAAAACCACCATTTTAGTCGACCAATCTCCAGCCAAGGTATTCAATGCCATTAACAATGTTCGGGGTTGGTGGAGTGAAGAAATTGAAGGAAATACGAACAAACTATTTGAAGAGTGGAGTTATCATTACGAAGACGTTCATCGTTGCAAAATGAAGATCGTTGAGCTCGTTCCCAACAAAAAGGTTGTTTGGCTGGTTATGGATAACTCTTTTAGTTTCACCAAAGACAAAAACGAATGGAAGGGCAATAGAATCATTTTTGAAATAAGTAAAAAGAAGGATAAAACCCAACTTCAATTCACTCAATTGGGTTTGGTTCCAGAATATGAGTGTTATGATGTTTGTCAAAACGCCTGGAGAACCTATATTCAAAAAAGCCTACGCAATTTGATTACGGAAGGTAAAGGGCAGCCCAACGGTAAAGACAAATCCCAAACAGATTATTCAACGATCATTCTGGTTGACCAAAGTCCTAAGATTGTATTCAATGCCGTCAATAATGTTCGTGGGTGGTGGCAAGGCGAAATAGAAGGCAGGACAGAAAAACCCGATGATGAGTTTACTTATCGCATGGGTGACATACATTTTTCAAAACAGAAGATTGTTGAACTAGTTCCAAACAGAAAAATTGTTTGGCTTGTTAAGGATAGCAAATTGAATTTTGTCAAAAATAAAACTGAATGGAATAACACAAAGATTGTTTTTGAAATTTCTGAAATAAACAACAAAACGCAACTCCGTTTCTCCCATTTGGGTTTAGTTCCTGAATTTGAATGCTATGGCGGCTGCTCCAATGGGTGGGGACAACTTATTCAGAAAAGTCTAAAGAACTTGATTACTACTGGAAAAGGTAAGAAGGTCTTTTAACGAATTGGTCTCCAAGAGTCTTCGATGGCGTTGATATAAAGTTTTGCCATCGGAGTTACTCAGAAAGACAGGCATTCAGAGAAATTTTTTAATGCATAACTGGAAGGACCCGAATTGATTACAGGAATAAGTCCACTCCTAACCATCAGTAACGCCGCCTTTGGATATTTATAGTTTCAGTAACCAAAGAATACCAAATCGGTCCTCCACACCTCCTATTTTCCCATCGTAAAAATCGTGTAAGGGATATTTGATTTTTCCACCGGAGGAGAGTTTTTTAAAGAACAATTCAATTTCTTCGGTTGTACTGCAAAGTAGGGATAAAGAAATGTTATTTCCTTTCATTAGCCCAGGAGGCTCTACCATGTCTGAAGCCAAAAGTGTCAAATCGCCTTTTGTTAAACTGGCGTGCAATATACGGTTGTGGACTTCTATAGGCCAATGGCTCTCCATAGGAGAACCCTTCACCGTTTGTAAAGAGAGAGCTCCGCCGAAGCAGTCCTCATAGAATGTCATCGCTTCACGGCAGTTACCGTTGAAGGTTAGATAAGCATTAATGGTTGTCATATTGTTTCTGTTTTAATGTTTGACTTCGTTTATAGATGCAGGTTGTGGAACTATTTTTGCAATAACTAAACCAGCAATGAAAAAGCACACCAGTAAGTCTATGCATTGGGCTATGAAAAAACTGGTGGGGAATTCATACCAATTCCAATAAATCATACCTACGGAGATACAAGCAAGGCCCCCTAAAAGGGTTATGGTAATAACCCTCTTCCAATAAGTGGCAAGCAAAAGCGATGCTACAAAGGCTGCTGCGAGTGAAGACAAGAAATTACTGACCAACTGCGTCAATAATTTTTTGGGTGATAGGGGAGAACCGCCTATCGGACGATATATTAACATTCCAACAGGACCGAATTGAAATTTGTTCATGAACTCGGATTCCTCTTTTTCTGTGTATTTCTTTCTGAAGTCTTTACCTGGAAAGAAGTAAAGTCCTTGCTCCGGAATAGAGCTTTTCAGTGTTTCAATTACTTTGTTTTCATTGGGTAAGGGGGTAAAGCCTGTACCAATGAATAGTACCAGATGGGAGAAGCCTCCCCAGATAAACATAATTAGAGTGCCTAAGACGACTGCAACGGCTATTCGTTTCGATTTAGAATGCTTCATATTTTCCTGGAGCTATTGATTTGCCAGGCAAAGGTGTGAACAAAAATTCTCAATGGGGTTGGGTAAACACGACAATCTTACCCTTTGATTGCGACAAGCTTTTCCAGTACATTTGAATAATGAAACACATTTCTATTTTGGTATTGCATGACGCAACCATGACCAGCATTGATGGTACTGTTCAGTTATTCACGAGGGTGAATGACTTTTTGAGTTATCAGGGAAAGAAATCTTTTTATAAAATAGAGCTCGTGGGTTTGTCAGATTTGACCACTCTTAATGGCGGATTATACAGCATTAATAACAGTAAACGAATCGGCGAAATCGAGATGACCGATTTAATTATTATACCTATTATTTGCGGGGATATTCCGGAAGTTTTAAAGGCAAATCAGGAGTTTGGTGCTTGGTTAATCAGGCAATATAAAGCGGGTGCTGAAATTGCAAGCCTCTGTGTGGGCTCATTCTTTTTAGCCTCTACCGGTCTTTTAGATGGCAAAAAATGTGCAACCCATTGGGCATCTAAAAACGATTTTCAAGCCCTGTTCCCCAAGGTGAATGTGATTGAAGATACGATAATGACGGAGGAAGATGGTATCTACACCAGTGGGGGAGCTTATTCACACCTGAATTTATTACTCCATATTATTGAAAAACATTTAGGGAGGGAGATGTCTGTTTTAACTTCAAAAATGTTTGAAATTGATATTGAAAGGAAGAATCAAAATCAGTTTGCCATTTTTATGGGGCAAAAAAGGCATGATGACCCGGAGGTTTTAAAGGCACAGGAATTTATTGAGAATAATTCTGACAAAAAAATTACGGTCGATGAGCTTTGTAAGGAGCATGGAATTGGCAGGAGAACATTTGAGCGAAGATTTAAGAAATCAACAGGAAATTCATTTATAGAGTATATACAGCGTGTTAAAGTCGAAGTTGTAAAAGGACAATTGGAGGCCGGCCGGAAAACAGTGAATGAAATAATATTTGAAGTCGGATATAATGACGTCAATGCTTTCCGGGAGGTTTTTAAAAAATATGCCGGTATGTCACCGATTGATTATCGTAGAAAATACAAAATCTAGGGTTTATTGCCTTACGCTTTTCCTTTTGTCCGATGGGGCAGATAGGTAGAGTTTCTGAAGAGCCGGAGTATGAACGGGACACCTAAAAACTATCACGGTATATAGTGCCGGTGAAAAAAAGCTGACCACCACCTACGATGAAAAAGGGAATCAGATTGAAATACATTAAAGATTAGAGCGGAGAGGGTAGAAACAGAGCGAAATTACAAAATAGTGCAAAAATCAAGAAATAGACTTTAAAGTGATCCTTCTTCGCTCTCCGCTCTCGCTCTGCTTTTCCCGCCTGATATTGCAGAAACCAAATATTAGTCATAGATTGCCGTCCTACAGAAGTTTATATGGAGAAGAAGAAGATGATGATCCTGCCGGCAAGTGAAGCTTACAAAACAAAATCAGCCACCATACGTATTGATGAGGAAGGAGTTCTTTGTGTCTATGTGCATGAAAACGCAGAAATGGATCAGGAAGAGATGGAAAACTGTTTCAATATTTATCGCCAGCTTGGATGTGCAGACCACAAAATATTGGAGCTCATTGACGGAAGTAACGATTTCAATATAACTAAGGAAGGTAGGGAATATGCCTCCAAGCATGCTAAGGAATTTTTTATAGCCTCGGCTTTGGTTACCACGAATCTCGCAGTTAGGCTGGTTTTTAATTTTTTCACCAAATTTTATGACCCCGAAGTTCCGTTCAAGCTCTTTAAAACCGAAGCCGAAGCGAGGGCCTGGTTGTATGAATTCAGAACCCCCAAATCCCCCAAAAAGTTGCGTAAGGAAGGATTCCTGTTTTAACTCTCGATGGAGCCTGATTTCGTAAGCTAATTTCCTGACATATAGTGTCTTATCTTTTATCCTGAGGGGCCCTTACCTTTATTCGTTCAGTATTTCTCCTATATTTGTCCGCGAAATCCGGGACCAATTTAATAGTGAATAGGAAAATCATTCTAGTTCGGTTTTATTAAACAACAGGAGGTGGAATACTTTATGAATTCGAGATTAGAGTATAGGATGATGAAAACAGGGTTTACTAAGGATACTCTTAAATCATGAAAAGAAGTTTTGGTATAGATTTGGTGCGAACAGTTTCTATCCTGCTAGTCATGTTGGGACATTCTGGACTCAGCAATAGTTGGGGTTTTAATTATGGAATTTATGCAATAGAATTTCTCTTTGCTGTCAGTGGATATTTGATTGGGCAGATTTTGCTTAAAAATTTCAATACCATTGAATCGGTAAATTTGAAAGCCGTTAAATTATTCATGGTAAGACGATGGTTTCGAATTTTACCGATGTACTATTTGGCCATTTTAGTAAAAGTTATATTCTACCCTTCCATTGGGAAGAATATAATATTTTATCTTTTATTTCTTCAGAACAACTTCTACGGAATATCGTTTTTCTATGAAACCTGGTCTCTTGTAATTGACGAATGGTTCTATCTGGGTACTCCGATTTTGTTGTATATCTTCATGAAATATGTCAGCTTCAACAAAAAAATATTTTAATTTATTTATGCAGTGTCGTTGTAGTCATCAACTTACTCCGATGGTTTTGGGTGGTTAGAACAAATATTTCCTGGACTGGAATCAACGGAAATATTCTGCTTCACCAGGACACCTTGCTTATGGGTGTGGTTTTAGCCTTTGTCAAACAGCATTTTAAATCCATTTTTGCGGTCTTAAACACCAAACGATTCTTTTTATTTAGTTCGGTCCTGTTTTTAGTTTTCATGTATTTTGTCATTTCGCTTCGGTGGCCGGTTGACCGAGTTGATGATTTTGTGTTTTCAAGGACCGGAGCTTTTTTAATTGGAGCGGTTACGATCACGATGATGCTTCCTTATATTGAAAACGGAATCCAACCGATTAAGCTGAAAGGTTTAAGTTTCTTGAATCCCATAATCACCTTAGGAAGTAAGTACTCTTATGCGCTGTATTTGTTTCATAACATGGTACAGGTTTTTATAGCCTATATCTTTAAAATTCAAAAACCTTACTTAAGCATTTTAGGGGCAGTACTCCTTGCATACTTGCTGTATGAGTTTTTCGAGAAAAAGTTTTTAATCTTAAGGGATAAATACTATCCAGAGGTGCATCCTCTTAAATTATAGGACTTTTTAAAGAGAAACGGCATAATATCCGAAGCACCAGCGGAGGAAGACTCTCGCTCTGATCGGACACGAGGAAGGGGTTAATTCGACGAGGCTTTCATACTGGGTAATTTTCTGAATTTTTGAATACGATTGCTTAAAATGTCTCCGACATAAATAGATCCTTCATCATCTATGACGAGATCATGGTACCTGCTTAATGGGCCATTGTATGAACCGCTCTTCCCAAACTGGTTTATTTTATTCAATTCGGTGTTAAAAAGAAAGATATCAGAGCCTTTGGGAACGGTATCATTCATTTGGTAGTCTACCGCAACGAGATTCATTTTTGTTTTGTCGAATGCCAAGGCATATAATTTGCAAGACTTTTCATTGTCCCATTCTTTCAGAAATTTCCCTTCCGGATTAAAAACCTGTATACGGCTGTTTTCTCTGTCGGCAACATACACATTCCCTTTTGCATCCAGATTGATGCTGTGAGGGATATCAAACTCTCCTGGTTTATTTCCATTTTTGCCCCATTCAAAAAGGTATTTACCCGAAACTGAAAATTTTACAATCCTACTGTTTCTATAACCATCACTGACGTAAAATGAACCGTCGGGAGCAATGGCTACATCAGTCGGAAGATTAAAATGAGAAGAGTCATTTCCGGGGACATTTGCTTTGCCAATCTTCATTAATAAAGTACCATCGTGGCTGAATTTGAAGACTTGCTGCAACCACACATCGGTAACCCATATGTTATCGTCTTTATCTACTTTCAATCCATGTGGCATAATGAATAGGTTCTGCCCCCATTGCTTTAGAATTTTCCCACTATTCCGATCCAACATTAAAATGGTCGGGGAAGTAATAATTGAATCTGGTGGACATGGTAGAATCCATCTTCTATAGGCACGATGAAATACAAAAATGTTCTGGTTGGAATCAACTCCTATTCCAGTAGGGTTGCCTAAAAGAAATCCCTTTGGCAATTGAGGCCAATCCTTAACCAATTCATATCTGGAAGTTTTGTCGAAGCTATTTTCCTCATTTCGGTGAGTCGAATGACCACAAGCTATGAATAACAAAGCAGGAAGCACGAAGTAGAATAGTTTCTTTTTTTGAATCATGGAATACCAATAAATAGAGCGGAGAGCGTAGAAACAGAGCGAAAAGCAGCCTTTGCTGGGGCTTCGACTTCGCTCAGCCACCCGTGAGTTACACTTTAAAATTGACATTAGTGGTTTCGACTCCGCTCAACCACCCCGGGAGACTGAGCGGAGTCGAAGTGCCCGCTAGCCTAACACGAATAGAAACAAGAGCAGCGGTCCCCGAGCGAAGTCAAGGGGCTTGCTTCGCTCTAATCCTTGATGCAGATTTTTACCATCTCCATCTTGCTATCTGCAACGAAGGTGGCAAAATAAATTCCAGGGCTCAGATTCAGTTCTTTTGCATTGAAATGATTGCTGTATGCTCCTGGAAGCAGCGTAGTATTCAGGAGTACGCTCTCCTGCCCCAGCATATTGGTCAGGCGGAGGGAAACGAGTCCTTCTGTTTCCACCTGATATTGCATGGTCAAGTTATCGCTGGTCGGCGATGGATAAACCTCAAACACCTTCTGAACATCTTCACCCCGGTAAGCCGTGCGACCTGTAGGCAAGCCTCCTCCACCACTTTTACGAGTCAGGATCGTTCCGCATGCGAACGTGTTTTTGCTAACGGTTGTTCCGTCTCCCAATTCCCCGAAACTATTATCTCCTGTTGCGCAAAAAGGATCGCGGGTAGGCTGTAATCCGAAAGCGATAACCCCAGCGCTGTATACTCCCGACCAGAGCGAAGAACCGATCTGAACCGGACTTTGAATCGTCCACACCGTCCCGTCACCGGCTGCACCATAGAAATTACTGCCCCAGGACCAAAGGGTTCCATTCGATTTCAAAGCATAGGAATACTGCAAACGATCGCCCCCTGTTGCTGTTTGAAGGATCCAGTCGTTGTCGGTCCCAACCTGAACAAGGGTTAATTGATTGGTAAGCGATCCAATGCCCAACTCACCATCCGCATTATAACCGCAAGCCCAGAGTGTACCATCACTTTTTTCAGCCACCGTAAAACCATCGCCCGACCGGAAGCCAATCCATTTGTTATCGGTGCCTACCTGCATCGGAGCGTTTTCAGGGTTGGTTGTTCCATCCCCGAGGGCTCCGTTGTAATTAGCTCCCCAGGCCCAGAGTGTACCGTTGCTCTTCAATCCAAGCACATGGTCTTCACTGATGCCTACCGATACCCATTCATTGTCGGTGCCGATTTGCACCGGACTGTGTTTATCTACGAATGTTCCATCTCCCAGTTGTCCTAAATTATTTTGTCCCCATGCCCAGAGTGTGCCGTTGGCTTTGATGGCCATGGAGGAGGAGCCGCCTGCAAAGACAGCAGCCCAATCATTGGCGGTGCCAATCTGATTCGGGATGGTATGGGAGGAGGTGGTCCCATCCCCAAGCTGACCATATTGGTTACAGCCCCAGGCCCAGAGTGTGCCATTGGATTGTATAGCGATAGTATGTGAGTCTCCACTGTTCATGCCGTGCCAGTTGGTTGCTGTTCCAACTTGTACGGGAGATGTTCTTGCAATGGTGGTACCATCACCCACTTGCCCCAAGTAATTACTTCCCCATCCCCACATTGTTCCATCGGTATTCACACCGGTTGCGAATCCAGAACCCCCACTGATGCTGGAAACCACATGATCGGAAGCGTGAACCATAGTCGGAACCCATTTGTTGACGAGGGTCCCGTCGCCCATCTGACCGCTGGTATTGAGCCCCCAGGTCCAGAGACTTCCATCGGCCCTCGTAGCATAACTCGTTGATGTATAATATCCACCTGCCGAAGCTCCGAAGCTAACCCAATCGGTTCCCGTTCCAATCTGAACGGGGTTTGCTCGGGTCGTGGTTGTTCCATCACCCACCTGTCCATAATTGTTGTATCCCCACATCCAGAGGGTACCATCCGATCGGATGGCACCGAATTGCATGTAACCTCCAAAATAACTTACCCAGGTATTGCCTGTTCCTATTTGGTTTAGATGTTGACCACTCCAGCCACAAGTCCATAGTGTTCCGTCGGATTTTAAAGCCATGGTATAATAGGTGCCGGCAGCAACGCTTACCCATTTATTATCGGTTCCTGCCTGAACCGGACTGTTTCGTTGAGCGGTTGTTCCGTCGCCTGTTTCTCCGTCACCGTTGAAACCCCATCCCCACATGGTGCCATCGGCCTTGATGGCGTTTGAATGTCCTCCACCTGCAGAGATATAGACCCATTTGTTATCCGTACCTAACTGGTAAGGCGTGCTTTTACAAGCGGTTGATCCTATCCCCAGTTCCCCTTCTCCGTTATAGCCCCAGACCCAAAGCGTGCCGTCTGATTTGAGGGCAAGCGTATGGTAATCGCCCGCAGCCACACTGATCCAGTGATTATCGGTTCCTACCTGAACCGGAACACTTATACTGCCGGGAGCGGTACCATTACCCAACATGCCGGCCACATTACCTCCTTGAACACCAATGTTAGTACCCCAGGACCATAACGTTCCATCGGCTTTGATAGCCATAGAGAAATACCCCCCGGCCGAAACAGTCACCCAGTTATTGTCTGAACCGATTTGTACCGGACTGCTTTTTCTGACGAAGGTTCCGTCACCCAGCTCTCCATAATAATTATCGCCCCAGGCCCAGAGGGTACCGCCTCTTATCTCCAGCGCGTGAGTGCTTCCGGCAGAGATGCGTTGAAAATTGCCTTGATACGTCAGGTTTCTCCGGGTATCGCGCCGGTTCACCTGAGCAAAAGAAGAATGGAACGTAGAGCCAATAAGAATCAGCAATACAAAGGTTCTAGAAAAATAAGATTTCATCCGAAAAGGTTTTGTGGTTTGCTATTTTCCAGGCCCTTACAGGGAATTGGAATTAAAAAAAACAAACGGGGTTCATCAAAAGGAGACGAAGATAGTTCACCGGATTGAGGTAGGAGACCCTATTTGAGTAACTGGTGGGTTTGGATGAGTAATTCCCAGGTTTGAGTGAGTAACAGGAAAATAAGAGCGAAGAGCAGCCTTCTCCGCCTGAGGCGGATTCGGCTGCTGAAAGCGGAGAAACAGAGCGAATGAATAAAGAGGGTCCGCGCCATCGGAGTTCCCCCAATCTCCTTAGTTCAGGTACTTTTCCTTGATGACATTGCAGTGATGCTGGTTATGCCCTACGGTAAACCAACCTAAGCTTCGGGCTGTGTAAACAGGCTTGCCTGGGAAATCTTTATAGTCCAGCATTTCTTTTGTCATACTGGTGTAAAGACTGATGCTTGCATCCCTCACACTTGAAAACTCTTCGGCGATATCTTTCAAGGTACGGTTTCCGGCATTGAAGTTCTTGGAATATTCTACTCCCATGGGTATTTCAAGATTCACATCACTCTGCCTTGAATAGCAAAAGGACTTGTAGGTATAATACCTTTCTTCATCAATCAGATGAATCAATACCTGTTTGATTGTCCATTTATCGGGTGCATAGCTGAAATTCTCCTTGGAGGAAGAAATGCTATTTATAAGTTCAATCGTTTCTTGTTTATTGCTTTTTAAAGCAGCGATCAAATCAGTACCCGCTGCCAGATCAAAATAGCGTTTATACCAAGCAGGTGCATCATTTGCGTTTGGGCGTTCAATAGTCATAGGATGAAGATTATTTTAGGAGTTATTTTTTTTCACTGTAGAAAGTCTTGATAAGCAAGTTAGGGTCTTTTTTGCGTTGAACAAATTAGGCACAAAACAAATGGCCTCTTATTTCTCCTCCCCAATCGGGTCAATGGAGTCCGTTTCAACCATTAACATCACTGTTTTTTTGGGTGCCCTCGGTCTATGCATGACTCCCTTGGTGATTGTCGTCCCTTGATTTGGATTCAATTCAATCGTTTGATCTTCCAGGTCGATGAATAATTGTCCGCTGAGTACAAAAAAGAATTCATCGTCATTATCGTGCTTATGCCAATGATAATCACCTTCCACAATTCCAAGCCGCGCAACACTGCCATTTATTTTGGTTAAGGTTTGATTGAACCATTTTTCTTTGCATTCCTCAACGATTGTTGGAACATCAATGACCTCGAGATGATTGTACTTCACATTCATCTGCTGATTGTAGTTATACTTTTTTTTCATATTTCAATAAGGGTTATTTAGGATTTGTATGGATCTGTTACTGTTTCTCAGCAACAAGATAGATTTGAGGATCACCCAGCTGATATACTGTTTCAGAAACAGAGCCATAAGCAGCCCTGGTCACCAAACCATGTTTCTGCAGCATTCGTTTCACTTCAGCAAGCGTGAACACATAATGCTTAAAGGAATGTGTTTCTGTTTTTCCTCCTTTGGTGTATAGAATCGTGCTCACCATGTAACTGTCTGTCACCTCATAGGTATTGGTGATATCCATCTGAATATCTCCAATAGTGTAAGATTTGTTTTTTGAAAAATTAGGCAGAATGCTCTCCGCTACCATTCCGGAATTAATGAGGAACCTCGAGCCTGTTTCGAGAGCAGCAGAAATCTTTTCAATAAATAGATCCATTTT
>Ga0207068_1239_pt1 | contig 13746 bp, 8 predicted proteins | sample Alteio_BWMinCont_23_FD_153475 | JGI IMG/M metagenome (GOLD analysis project Ga0207068, IMG submission 153475) | Enriched cells from forest soil in Barre Woods Harvard Forest LTER site, Petersham, Massachusetts, United States -... | ecosystem: Environmental > Terrestrial > Soil > Temperate forest >... | reverse complement strand
GGTAAAAGTCATTTAAATGTGGTCGTACCGTAAAAAAACTGCGACTGTTAACATCGATGCCGTTACTGCTCGCATTCATGAATGACACGCTCATCAACGTGATGAGCGCCATCATTCGCCGTTTGGTGGCTATCATTGTATTCCTCTCCCATAGTAAAAAAATTTCCCGTCGCCTGAGGGCTCCCTTTCCTTCATAGTCATCATCGATCTTCATAGTCAATAATTTTAATTTTTTACATAATTCGAAGACGAACTACCGAGAAAGTGCTATGGTAAAATAAAAGATAATGTTTCGTTATTTTATAGCTCTGAAACCTCATCTCAAAATAGTGAGGTCAGAGTTTTCATATAAAGGATGCAATGATCACACGTGTTCCTGGAACTCATGACGTACTCGACATGAAATCATTTACCGAGCTTACTACCATCATTCGCACACAATTCCACCATGCGGGATTTGCCGAAATTATGACGCCACTCATTGAACATACGGAACTCTTCCATCGGTCGTTAGGCAGTGCTACGGACATTATGAGTAAAGAGTTGTATTTTGTTAATTCGCCCCATGCAGAAGAGGGTGATCACACGCTCTGTCTGCGTCCGGAGGCAACTGCCTCAACGGTACGTGCTTTCGTTAATGCACATATTGTACATATGCCATGGAATGTTTTTACGATCGGCCCTATGTTTCGCCATGAACGGCCTCAAAAAGGACGATACCGCCAGTTTCATCAAGCCAGCATTGAGATGATCGGCGCGCAGTCAATTACACAGGATGCCTTTCTCATTATGATGCTCAATCAACTTTTTTCTGACCGACTCTCACTCGTCCATTACGGATTACTGATTAATTTTATGGGTTGCGCCGATGATCGCACTGCATTTACCGAAATATTGAAAACATGGCTTCAAAAACACCACGAAAAACTGTGCAGCACCTGCCAACAGCGTGCAATGACAAATCCTTTGCGCGTATTCGACTGTAAGCAGCAAGCATGCCGCGAACTGTTTGAAGATGCTCCAAAAACGACCGACCATTTGTGCTCAGCATGCACACAAGAATGGAATCTGTTGCAAAATTTGTTACAACAGCTTTCCGTTTCATACAGCCATCAACCGCTTCTGGTACGCGGACTGGACTATTACAGTAAAACAGTATTTGAATTTGTCAGTGCTGAACTGGGCGCACAAAACACATTCTGTGGTGGTGGGCGGTATAATCAGCTTGCTCGTGAGATTGGGGCAGTAGACGATGTGCCTTCGGTAGGAGCTGCAATCGGTATTGAACGGTTGTTGTCACTCGTTGAAGACAAACTTCCTCGCCGTGAAACGAAATTATATTGTATTATTCCCCTCTCGCTTGAACAGCATAGCATTGCGCTGCAGCTTACCGATCTACTTTTGGCACACAATATTACCGTTCAACCGCTGCTTAATGAATCATCATTAAAAAGTATGATGCGTACCGCTAATCGTATTGGCGCGCATATGTGTATTATTATCGGCCCTGATGAACAACAAGCGGGCACCGTTGCTTTGAAAAACATGATGACCGGCGAGACAAAGCAGATTGCACAGCATGATATTGTGTCTCACCTGTCACCATCATGAAACGACAAAAAGAGAGTATATAAATCGATTGCGCCCATGCTGGGCGCACAAAAGAGCCGAGGATACTCTCGGGAGAGTATCCTCGGGTTGGCCACCTCAACCTCGAATGTTAGTTCGAAGTATGAAGAGAATTTGTGATGTTAGAATCCAACGTTAGCATCAATACCATTACCAAGCCATGAAAACCATCCACGTTTTGGCTGCGCTTTAACAGGCTTTGCTGCCGGTGTAGCGGGAGCTGCTGGTTGAGCAGGTTGTCTTTTTTGTAATAATGCATGCAACGTATTGTAAGCAGCATCACAAGATGACTTCATATATTTTTGAACTCTGCTTCTAAAGTTATTGTCCATGAAGCTGTTATGTCCATTAGATATATTAAGTATTTTTGCAGTAGTGCCTTTTGGATATAAACAGAACAATTCAACAAGATCGTTTTTAAGCTGAGCTTCTGTTTTTGCATCAGTGTGACCACGTTCATACTTACATGCATCATTGTTAAACGCTTTATATGCATCTTCAAAGGTAACGCCTTTGGGAGCATCTAATCCTTCCGCAACAGGTTGTGTTTGAGCAGGTTTTTTACTCATGCTCTTTTTAACAGCTTTATAACCAACATATGCAAGAGCACCTGCGGTAATCACAGTCACTGCTGTTGCGATTTCAGGATTATCACAAGCCTTTAGCGCTAAACGCTTAACACAACCAGGCGCATTCTTTTCCCAAGTTTTGTCAAACACATTAAGCCACATCGAACTGTTCTTTTCAAGACCTGCTGTAACAACACCACTCGCTTTTGAAACGTATGGAGCAGCTTTTTCAGATGCTGATTTGTAAAGATTTGCACCGAATTTTGCAACTTGTCCAAAACCAATCTGGGCGCTTTCTTTGCACGATTCAAACAATGTTGGCACTTTTTCACCAAGATATTCGTACGGAGCTGATTCTGACATCAGTCCTTCCCCTGCAGCATATACTTCATTTTTGATTCTGCTGCCTTCAAAGCCGTCCATATAGTGTTCTGATCTATTAATAAAATCAATCATATCTTGACGTTCAACTTGACGCTGAGCAACTCGGCTCAAATCTTCAACCCCAGGAACTACTAAGCAAGCATCTTGAGATATCTCATATTGAAGCGGTTTTTCCGCTGAAGATAAATCTGCACGAGCAAACCAGTTATCAAATGTATCAACCGAAGATTCCGTTAAAATTGGTGAAACTTCTGAAGGACCAGGAAGCTCGCGAGCAATAGAAACTTCTTTATGATTCCATTCTCTTTCAGCCGCTTCAATCTCATTGACTCTTGCTTGAAGAGGAGATACTGACGTAATACCTTGTACCACTCCAATTGCTTCTTGAGCTTCTTGTTGCGATATGCGATCTACCATAGACGCAAATTCTGAACTTGGAACAACCGGAGCAACTTTAGTTACTGGTTGTCTTGTTTCGGAATTCACAACATCAGCAAAAGATGCAAATCGATCAACTGATGACTCAGTTGAAACAACGCTTACGTCTGGAAGTTCACGAACAGCTGTTACTACGTTATGAGTTTCTATACGTTTTTCTGCATCTATTCTCTCTATGAATGCATCATAAAGATCAAGTTCATGCTGAAGTTCAGCTGGTGAGGTGATGCTTTGTATCACATCCACTGCTCCACGTCTCGCTTGGTCTTCCAATGCCGCTGTTGAAGTAATACCTTGAACTGTATCAAGAGCATCTTGTGGACTCACTAATTCTGAGATAACAACTCCATCTGGACTAACAGTAATTTCCATACTGTTCGTCACTGCAACAGGAGTTCCTTGAACTGGTTCAATGCGGACTTGAGTCATTTCACGATTGGCCTGAGCCAACTGCGAATGAGCTTGATCTATCTGATTCTGAGCTTCTGCAACACGCGCATTAAGTTCACGAGTATCAGCTGAATACGTAATAGATCCATCACCGTGATTAACAGATATAGTCTCTGCAGCTTGAGCAAATGGCATCGCTGCCATCGCCATTAAAATAAATAAATGTAAACCCTTTTTCATAATTAATTCCTCATGTTTTGGGTAACCATAATAAGAGGTGCACCAATGCACCTTATTATCTCAATTCTACCTGAAATATAACAACTGTCAAATGGGGGCGTTTTTTATCTGTTTTTATGATTATATGAAATAAAAAACAGGAGGGGGTGTTTTTGAATACCATTGTGCCCAGAGGCTGGGGTAGGGGTAAAAAGGGGTTTTTAGGCTTTAAAACGCCAGTTGCAACCGTTTTACCCCTCAAAAACAAGTAACGGGCCCGGAAGTGAATTATTCACTTCCGGGCCCGCGTTGTTACGTTATAAGTCCGTTACAATGACCGTTTTTTAGAGGGTTTAACGCTTATCAAGCTCTGAGAGAAGAGACGCCGATGTAGAAACTTCTCCCGATTGGGACGATGCTGTAGCGCTCGCGTTTGAAAGCCGTACCGTATCACTTGCCGATATCGGTAGTTGCACAGAAGGCGCTGCTCCCTGTTTTAACCCACGATTTCCTCTTATCCAGCTCCACCAGCCTCGAGGACTTAACCATGAACCGGCTCTGACAAAACCAGAACCAACCCATCCAACTGCTCGTCCGACGGGAGATTGCGCTATCTTCGATCCTATGAATCCGGTACCCGCCTGTACTCTTTGCAACCCTGCGCTCATCACACGCCGTGGAGTTCTACAGAAAACTGTATGCAGGCCAACCCCTATTCTTTGAGGAAACGTACGGTTTTTTGCGATATATTTACGAAGTGCTTCCTTTTGCTCAGCGGTTCCTATCTTTATCGCCTCATCCTCTGCAGGAACACCCAAGCTTCTCATTTCTATCGTAAGATGAGGTACAATAAGAGGCTTTTCTTTTTCCAGAAACTTCGATGAATTATGTAACTGTAAATCAAAACCTAGAGTCTGACACGCCTTCGCATTGCGCTCCTGCATTTTTAATCCTGCCTCTACAGCTGCCAACTGACCCTCAGTGACAGGAGGAACAACTTTTCCTTCTTTTATAAGCCTACAGAGTTCTGGAGTCCATATATGTCCTAGAACAGTACGTTTTCCTGGCTGACCACTTACCTTTTCAGACTGAAAAATCCTGCCTAAAACATCCTTTGCGGTAACCTCGTGTAATGGTATCACAGGAGCATTATTATTGTACTCTTGCGAAAACATTTCAGATATTAATGAAGCAGAATTGCTTTTACCATTATCACACAGACCACCACGATTCTTCTCCTTGAGCCGATTGATCCAATTCATTCCCGTATTGCTTGTTGCGTCTGCACCAGAAGCACACAGTTGCATTAAGCATGCTTGCAATAATACAAAGAAATAATATCTATGTTTATTCATACATTTTCCCCTAAAATTCTATATCACTCTCGAATAGTAATTTCGATAACAGATTCTTTACACTGAGAAGTTTTTTGCACTATTATTCTTTTTTTATGAGATCTCTCAGGCTATTTTGAATCCTGAAAAATCTTGACAAACGAAGAAATTGAGCCTGTTCTGCGCTCATTACCTTTTCATCGACAGAATGTTTTGCAAGCGCATATGCCTCTTTCAGTGCCCGCTTATCCTCAGTACTGAGAGGACTACCATACTCCTTTTCCTCTGCCTTCTCCACTTCTTCACTATCCAGAAATGCTAACTCCCCAGGCTTAAGAACTCTACTGATTGCTTTCTCGAAGCTTTCGAGATCGGAAGAGCTATTCTTCTCTTTTTCAGAGCCAAAAACTTCTGCAGCAATCTTATGCGCTTTGGTATCAGCAGCTCCATGTATAATTTTGCTAATAATACCACTTACAAATTGCGGCTGATTAGGTCTTTTATCGCCAGACATTGCCACTCCCAATCGGTTCATTCCCTGACGTATCGCAATATCAGCAGGGGTAACCCGACCCTCTCCTGGCTGCATTTCAATTAACGCTGCTAGTTTTTTAAAGTCCAATTCATGATCATCATGAGCCTTATCCGACGATAACAAAAGTCGCGTGCCAAGTGTTCCTAGTAGCAACACACCAACCAATACTCTTTTGTTTTTTGTATACATAGCCAATCCTTCTCTTTAATCAACTTCACGTTTAAAACATATTTATTATGCTAATCATTTTCATTTGATGGTATCAGAATACTCAAGAAAGACAAGCTATTATTTCAGACTTCGACATATATTTTCATTTGAATTATAAAAAATACTATTTTTTATATCACAACCAGCAAGGAGATCGTCAAAAATACTGTTGCCTTGACCGCACTCTGTAGATCTTATACGCTAGAATCAATCAAAAACAGAGAAATATATCGCACATTCAACAATAAAGGCTATCTGCATGCCATCTCCTTGCACACACCAATCGTCGCTTCGTATAACATTCCTTGGCATACTGCTCATGTTCCCCTCATCCACGGCTTCTGCTAATTTGCGAAATGAAGCAATAGCACTGAGTGCAGGAAGTTTTTTGATCGGGGTTATAACCAACTACGCTTATAATCAATACGGAAAATCTCAAGCGCAAACAGCCTTCAAAAACGATCTTGCGTCTATTAACACAATGCTCAGCGATATTCGCACATCCCATCCGCTATTCAAACATCTGGAAATGGAAGCGGAAAATTTTATTCAAAATAGTGGTAGTTTTATTGATCGTCATACGTATAATCCCCAGCCATCAAGTCTTGCGGACCTTACTTCCTATGAAACAGCTCTTACCACTGCCCGACAGAGACTTGAAACATTGATCACCACAAAAAAACACGATGCACTATTTGCATCATTCTCATCACCTGAAGACGAAAAGAAAAAAGACGCTTTTCTTGCAGCGCAGCGTCGAGCACAATCATGGCTTAATGCGGTGAACAATCAAGTAACTTTTTTAAGCCGCGCACATCAGATGAGCGCCCAACGAAGAGAATTCCAGCACCTTATAGGTCGTATGCAGGCGACATTCAGCGCTCTTCCAACCGCTCACCCTCTCTTTGCTTATCTAAACAATGCAGAAACATTCTATGCTAGGAGCACTGAATTCATTAAAAAGAATACGCATAACCCTCAACAATTGGGTGACTATGCGGCAGCTCTTGCTAACGTGACCCTACAACTTATAACATTCGAACACATCGAACTTACTTCCAATACAGCACGTATGCCCCTGCCCGATCCCCGCGACAGTGAGCTCAAAGAATTATTGATAGCGTTTCAAAAACAAAGACAACTGTATCTTACGGCACTTGCCAGACAAGAGCAGGCCATCAAACAGGCTCAGCAGATCAGCACTCATATTGTTGAACTTCAAAGGGCTCATCAAGACGTAACAGTACTGCTTCAAGAACTTACTCCTGATACGATAAGAACATATACAGCGCATACCGATCTCCTCAAGAGAAATCTTCCCGTCACAATATTTTGCGAAACATTAAACAGGAAAAAACAAAACCTGATAAACCTCCTCACGCACATAAAAACATCCGCACCGCAAACCGACATTATCCGTCAACTGATACATAACACAGAAGAAGACATTACAACGCTGACCGATGTGCATGCAAAGCTTGTGAAATCGACAGAGTACCACGATGAACAAGCAATTATTGAGCAACGCATAGCAATACAACGAAGAGACGAGTTGCAAAGACTTCATAAACAAGCACTGCTTCAGGCAGAACATAATGAAGCATCGCGCCTTCACAGAGATCGTGAACAAACACAAGCACTACAAAATCAAGCTGCCGCTGCTCACGAGCAGGCAGCTGCACAACGCAGAGCAAATCAGTTGCAAAGTGATAAAAATACCATCAAGGCTCAAAAACTTATAGAACTTAAACAGCATGTACCCTGCCGCGACGAGCAAAAAAGGCTTCAAGGAAGAATCAATGATCTTACCGATGAAAAAACCCATCTCAATCATCGCCTCAAAGAGGCTGACAATAAATATCACGGTACAAAACGGCATCACGATCAATTAATCATCGATAAAAATGCAGAAAAAGGAACTTTAGAGAAAGATTTAAAAACAGCGCAAGCAGAAAAGACACGTCTCGCCAAAGAACTTAATGAGACCGCACAAAAGCATCAACAAACGCTGACCGATCTTGAAAAACTCCAAAAAGAGAGCACGCCTGCGCAAGAAACTATCCAGAAGCTCACTGCTCAGGAAAAAGTGCTGCAAGAATCAGTACGAGAGCTTACCCAGAGAGTTGGTGCCGCTGAAACGCGCGCTAACAGATTACAAACGCTGCTTCAAAAACAGGGTAACGCCTGGCCTGCAGTAAGACAGACGCTCACAAAAATTGCCAAGGATTGGGGAGAAACTGAAGGATTTCCAAATCAAGACATCAAGCGTATCATTGCCATGAGTGAAGAGCAGGAAAAAGCGCTCAAATCGTAATTGCTCCCGCTCGAAGATGCTCAAGCTCTTGATCACGATCAAGAATATCGAGATATCTGCGACAACAAAAGAGGTGTTTACATTCTTCCGTTGAAATAAGAATCAAACTAATATCTCCTTATTTCAAAATAACCCACCCTTTTGAAATAAGGACTTGATAAAAAAATTTTTTTCCGAAAAAAAATTAAAATTCTTAAAAGATTGAATTTTTATAGGGACTTTTTCAAATACCGAAGAATGCGTAACTCACGCGCGTGCATAATCTTATAGTCTCCATCGGTAATATGGTCATACCCAAGAAGATGTAAGATCCCGTGGACCAATAAAATCTGCATGCGCTCATCAAATGATATACCCTCAGCCGCGGCATCACGTACCACCGCAGGAGCTGAGATAATCAGATCTCCTAAAATTTTTTCATCATCAGAACGGGAAATAATTCGTTTTCCGGGCTGTATGTTGGAATAGAAGGGAAATGAGAGAATATCGGTCGTCTTATCTTTCTGGCGAAACGTACGATTATATGTTCTCATGGTGCGATCATTGGTAATAACAATTGAAAGATCGTACCCCTCATACTTCAAAATATTTACAATTTCTGTGGCATTTTTCTGAATAAAACCACGATCGATCGGTACCGTACGCTGCCGATTGCGTATAAAAATCATGTCAGTACAACCGTTGCAACAAGACCTGCCGGCGTTTCTTCCAAATTCATTACCTGATGCTCGCCCGATTTATGCCAGACAATGTGCGCAGCACGAGCAACCCCTTTCAAGAGCTGTTCATGCGATGTAAGCATCGCAAGCTGCGACAATGAACCGATAATGTGTAACGTGGTGAGTTCGGTGCGCAAAGAAAGCTGACGGTCCGATTTCAATCGACGAATAAGAGCTACACCGTGCAAGAGTAGCGTAACGCTTTCAACAGCATGCTCATCACTATATCGTGTTTGGAGCGGTGCATAATGCGTTCGATGAATAGAACTGACACCGTATCGTGCTGCATATAATTCTTGATACAATGCTTCAGTAATATGGGGTAAAAACGGTGCATATAACTGTATTAAACGCAAACCGACTGCAGATAACACTTCACGTGTTTCTTGCGCTTGTTCAGCAGTGTATTGCTCAGGATGAAATAACTGATCTTTAATCAGCTCCAGATATTCATCACAAAAAATACTCCAAAAAAAACGATCGAGTATCATAAGCGCACTGCTAAATTCATAGCGCATCAATGCGGCGTGATACTGTTCGTGCGCGTGGGTGAGATGATGCAATACCCAGCGGTGTATTATCTGCTGAGGCGCCTGTTGTAGTATAACCGGCACACTCGCTGTATGTTCAGCAATAAATCGGAATGCGTTCCATAATTTTACCAATAGCTTATTACCGATTATGAGCTGCTGCTCAGAAAATGCAACATCATGACCGAGCAGGCCGGACGCAGTCCAGTGGCGAATTGCATCGGCAGGAAATCGTTCAAGTAAAACTTCAGGTGCAAGAACGCTGTTTCCTTTTGATTTCGAAATTTTCTCGCGTGATGAGGTAATAACATGTCCTGATATAACAATATCTTTCCATGGTGCAACGCCATGATGCATCCATGTCTTTACGATGGTATAAAATGCCCAGGTCCGAATAATATCATGGGCTTGAGGACGCATGCCCATCGGTTCATATGGACGGTCAAACACATCATCTTCGCCAAGCCGAAGCGACTCACATAAATAAGGGGTTAATGATGAGGTATTCCATGTATCCATAACATCAGTATCAGGCTGAACGGCTCCACCACATTGTGTACATGATTCCGGCCAGGTGCTTTCTTGAGGATCTACCGGCAACATCTCTTCAGGAGGCGTTATGACATGTCGACACAGTGTACAATGCCATACCGGAAACGGAATGCCGAAAAATCGTTGCCTTGAAAGACACCAATCCCACGTCAGATTTTCAACCCAATTAATGTAGCGCATCTTCATAAATTCTGGATGCCAATTAATCGTATCGGCAAGTGCAATTAATTCTTTTTTATACGCAAGCACTTTCAAAAACCACTGCGGTAAAACAACATACTCAATATTGTTTTTACACCGCTCATGAACATTAACAACATGTTTGATAGGGCGCTGGTCAATACAAGAGCCATCCTCGCATAATGCAGCAACTATTTTTTCACGAGCCTGCTGAGCGGTAAGACCTGCTAATATTCCTGTCTCGGGCAACCATTTACCATCGGTACCACAGGAAGGACGATACGGAAGATGGTGCGTCTTGTACCATACAACGTCGGTTGAATCACCAAAGGTGCAACACATAACCAATCCTGTTCCTTTATCAGGAACCACTAATGAATCAGCAATAAACGGTACACGATTGCCATACAAAGGAATAATTGCATGTTTACCTTTAAGATGTTGATACCGCTGATCATCGGGATGATAGAAAACAGCAACCGCGGATGAAAGTAATTCAGGACGCGTCGTTGCAATGGTAATAGCGTCATCTTCATCTTCTACCAAAAAGCGTAGGGTATAAAATATAGAATCCTGCTCAATATCATCTAATTCAGCTTGCGCAACACTCGTTCTGCACGTCGTACAATAAGGAGCTGGTTCATCGGTACGGTAGACATACCCTTTTTTCAAAAGGCGAATAAATGATTGCTGGGAAATACGGCGCGTTCGCTCATCAATAGTGGCATAGCACAATCGCCAGTCGACAGACAATCCCATTCGTTCCCACAACGTTTTAAATTCTTTTTCTACAGGAACCGTCTCTGTAAGACAGAGATTAATAAATGCAGTTCTTCCCAGTTTATACGCTGATACACCCCGCTGTTTTTCAACGAATCGTTCTGTAGGAAGACCATTATCATCAAATCCGAATGGATAAAACACCTCATGCCCGTTCATGCGACGAAACCGTGCACAAATATCGGTATGGGTATAGGAAAAAATATGACCAATATGGAGCGATCCTGAAACCGTTGGTGGTGGCGTATCGATGGTATACAATGCAGGTGCGGTCGTATCAACCGTGTACGTCCCCTGCTCTGCCCACATCTGCTGCATAATCTGTTCAACGCGACGATAATCGTACTGTTTTTCCATAAAATTCCTCGTCACACGGGTAAGCTCTCATAGCTCACACAAAATATATATGTTATTTCTCTCATGAATAGTATTACTATACATATACTATCACGAGAGCCTGATAACGGAAATAGACGCTTACGCAGGACGATTCAACACATCGCCAAGCAGCTCCTTTAAATACTGCAACCGATCGATGCACTCGGGAATGCGATCAAGAAGCTGATGATTCAGATAGAAAAACGATCGCACCCCTACTGCATGCACCAGTTGACGAGTAAAACATCCCCATGAAATACCCCCTAAAGAAGGAATCAGCGTTTCGCACAGAGCGCCACACTGTCGCTGAAACGCATCAATCGAATGCAGCATCGAAGCGTATGAGTGATAGTATTGCAATACAGAAAGTTCATGTTCTATTTCAGCAATAATATCTTTAACACGCTCGCGCTCAGATAACACGTACCGTTGCGACAAAGAAGCTCTTTCAACCATTTCTGCAATAATATCATGAGGCGACATACGCATTAATTGTGAGACGGAGAAACGTTGACTCCAATAATTCCATCGAGACGTATCAGTTAAGTATGTATTCATTGAAAAGAGACGATAATTAACCCAACAGTACAGACAGGCTAATGCTTTAATACTCAAAGACCATTTATGCGCCATAATATATGACCACCAGGATGCATGATGAAGATTAATACTCAAAAGGAGTTCTTTCGGTCGGTCAATACAGCATAATTTCAAGCGCTGCCACCATGATAATCCCCCACTATTCAATACCGTATCAATATTCGTCATTGATGGCGCAAGCAGCGCAGGAGTATTATGATAAACGGGAGTATTTCCCCCAATATAAATATGATATACCGCTGGTTGATGACTATGAATAGCAAAAGCAGATTGCGTCGCATCTAAAGGCGCCTTAATCTGCGCTGCGCATACTCCTAACATGCATGTTATATAACCTATATACAGTAACACTCTATACAATATCATGGGCATTCCTGGTTATACAGCAGCTACTTTTTTAAGATGCGACGATAATCGACTCATCATTTCTCGCGCTTTACGATGAAACTCGCTTTGCGCGTCAACGCTTCGTAACAATCCGCGCGCTAGTGCAAACGCTCGTTGGTAGTCACCCATATATTCTACACATACAGCACTCTGATATGCTGCATAGAATTGTCGTGGACACAACAGTGAGGCCCGCTGATAATACATATCAGCAAGCGGATATTTTTTTTGATCAAATAGTACATCTGCGTAAGTGACGAGCATATGATATGACACAGGAAATCGTTGTAACCATGCGTTTGCCCACCGCTCGGCATCATCATACTGTTTCAATTTCAGCGCAGAGAAGACTCGTCGTACTGCATACTGCTCATAATCACGTTCGCTGGTTATTGAAAGAAGTTTTGTATAAGCGATGATCGCATGATCAAATTTTTGCAATTGAAAGCTCATATCACCGTACATAGAAAATCCCATTGCCGTATCAAAATCACCCTCCATACAACTTTTTCTAAATTCATCCCACGCTTGTTCATGTTGATTACGCATTAACGCTATTTTCCCGAGATTGATATGCGCTTTACCATAATGTGGTCGCAGAGACAGCGCTATCCGTGCGTGTTTTTCTGCATCATCCAGCTTATTTTTTGCCATCAAAAGACTGGCAACATTATTATGGCCTTCTACGTGATGCGGCATAATCCGTAACGCATGAATAGCAGAATAAATTGCATCATCAATCCTATTCAGCGCCGTGTATGCAACCGATAAATTGGTCCATGGATCGGGATAAAAATTATCAAGCGATATCGCATATTTAAAATAGGGAACAGCCTGCGCATGGTGCCCTATCTCGCACAGTGCGGTACCATAGTTATTATATGCACGCGCTCGGTGCGGAGCGTTCTGAATAATATTCATCCAAAATGTCGCGGGCGATTCCCATACTTTGTTACGTTGATATGTGAAAAAACCGATACTTCCCAACAATATGGTAACCAGCAACCATTGCTTCCACAATCCCGTCAAATAACCGCACTGTTGCAGTGCATGTATGGTATAAGCAATAAGCCATGCGCTCAGCAGCGCTATAGCATAAGAACCGATATATGTTTTATAGTCCGCCATTAATTCTGTTGCAGGGATAATACTTGAACGAGGAATTAATGATACGAAAAACCATATCATACAAAAACTGACAAGATCTGTTGCATTACGACGCAGGCGATACGCAATATATGCTCCTAAAAGCATTAATGCCGTCCATGGAAGAATACAATCAGGAGACCATAGAGTACGGCACAATTTCCAGTCATAATCAACGCTCATATTGAAGGGCCAAAGAAAAATCCCCATATAATGTAAAATGACTTTTCCTTGTGATATCAAGAACAGCCAGGGGGTAATGCGCTGCTCGCGTTGTTCTGTTAATACATTGCCAATATTATTAGCAACGGATAAACGAAAACCGAATATATCAGCAAAAAATTGAGGATTCAGATAATAACAATACCAGGTGATAACACTGATCGTCACCAAACTATGAATTAACCATCGTGAACGAAGCGACAACCACGATCCTTCAGCAACAAAAAAAT
>Ga0207068_1237_pt1 | contig 13908 bp, 6 predicted proteins | sample Alteio_BWMinCont_23_FD_153475 | JGI IMG/M metagenome (GOLD analysis project Ga0207068, IMG submission 153475) | Enriched cells from forest soil in Barre Woods Harvard Forest LTER site, Petersham, Massachusetts, United States -... | ecosystem: Environmental > Terrestrial > Soil > Temperate forest >... | reverse complement strand
CTCCGAAGTTAAGTGTACAGCTTGACAAAACGGTATTGTAAGATATTTTTGCCTCGCCCTTTTCCAGAAATTCAACCGGAACAGGGCCATAGAATGCAAATTTCCCATTATAATCCACCTGCTTGATCCTGTAATAGGACAATCCATTCATTTGAGAATGGTCAGTAACGGTATAGCTTAGTGGAACGGAGGAATTTCCTGCACCTTTTACTTTTGCAAATTCCTCATAGTTCGATCCATCCCTGGATTTTTCAAGTACAAAATAATTATTGTTTATTTCACTGGATGTGACCCAATCAAGTTTTACACTGGAGCCCTGGGGGGTAGCTGTAAATGAAAGGAGTTCTATCGGAAGTGTACAGGTTTCAACCGCTGTGGTGGTGGCCAATATAGAGGTGGAAGTTAACGCGAGCGGACTTTGAGTACCTCCGCCTCTGGTTTCGTAAATCACAGGAATCCTGCTATGCAGCTCGTTTCCTCCTCCGAAACTCCGTACCGTTTTTGTAACAACCGGAGTAAATTGATAGCCTAAGCATCCGGGGGTATTATTGGTCAATTTATTCGCTTTAACGATCATCGCACCAACCGTAGTTGCTCCTGAAAAATTAGTCGTGCCTGAAATTGCATAAGTACCACCCACATTCACCTGATCCACTTCCGGCCCTAATAAGTTCCAGCTATCTGTTCCATCCATATTGGCGGTACCATAGCCATCGGCATGTACTACGTTCCCGTTCGGGTCGATTTCAAGTAATGACATATCATACCCCCCTACTCCTCCCGGATCCATAAGCACACCAACGATAAAGTTCCCATTCGTTACCTGTTTTATACCCTGAGGTCTTGAATAAACACCTCCGCCAAAATTGTAGGAATTCGCCCAGAGGATACTGCCATTTCCATTGCTGACGCGAGCCAGCTCCACGTTTCCGGTTTGATAAGAATTGATGGTCAGAATAATGTCGTTTGTAAAATCTGAAGTCACGGCCGCAATTTCCATCCCAAATTCATAGGCAGTAGCCGTAGAACCCAGGTAATACGTTCTGCACCACTGAACAGCTCCAGCCGAATTTAATTTCAATACAAAAGCTTCATAATCCAGCGCACCCGTATATTTTGCGTTGTAGTCACGCGTCATACCCGAGATAAAGATATTCCCACCCGCCTCCAGGATGCATTCACCCTGATCATCCCGAGTTGAATCAGCAATCCAGGAAGAGAAATACTGATAACAGAAATTTCCGTCCGTATGCCCCTGAAGAGTAGGTTGCGCCGGAGTATAGTTGGATCCCCCGCAGTAGGCAAGTCCATATTTTTTTACAAAACCATCCGAGTTAAAATTACCCTTTGTGTAGTTATTGGTATCTCCATCGGCACCCGTCCGGATTAAAAAAATATCATTTCCTTTTGCATACCATTGAGAACCAAAATTACCGGAAAAATATCCGTACCCGTTAACGGCACTTCCACAAATCCCCATATTCGTTGGCCCTGGAGGCCCAGAAGCTGTGAGGTTCTCCTGCATAAATCCGGTAGTAGCCAGATCTCCATTTGCACATTTAACACCATCCAGGGCTTGCCCTCCCCCGGAACCGAATCCATTTGAGGAATGGTTATACATATATCCTGTGCCTGGTGCTCCTGTAGTCGTGTTAAATAATCCGATTACGGGACTGTAAGAAGGACCTAAGTTATTCTCCCCAACCAGCAATGCGTTATTGGCATCTACTTTACGGATTTTGTATATTTCGATAGCATTCGGATCAGAGACGATCCAGGAATTAGTCAGATTGCCATTGGTATCGGAGGTCATCACAATGCTTCCCTGAGGAGAGCAACAGGATTGATAATAGATCCCGCCGAAGATCATGGAAGGGCCATTCACATAAAAACCTACCTGGTCGTATTGAGACTGATTACAATAGAGAATACTTTCAAAGCCGTAACTTTCCTGAGCCTCCAGTTTAAAAACGGTTGCAAGAACCACAACGAATAGGATTCCTAGCCCTTTCATGGCTTAATCATTATAAAAATCAGTAAGAATGTTTGGTATGAAATAAAGGTTATGCTTTCAACATCTATTCATACGTAAAGTTATCCTGAATGGATGTTCTTATAAATACAAAAACAGCTAAAAACTGGAAGTCGGAAAGTGAAATTCTATTCTGGAAAAGAGTTTTGGGGCTCTACTTGGGGCTCTGAACAAGGGCCGAGGAGCCTGTATTCTGAATCAGTAACCGGGTGATCATGCTTTGAAGTGCGTCCATTTTCTGTTGCTGGATTTCCAGGGAAACCTGGAGATTTTGAATTCGGACATCTGTTCCTTGCCCTGATGACTGAGATTGAATGAAGGCCATCTCTTTTTTCATTTCCGACTGTGTTTGAGCAAGTTGAATGATCATTTGTTTGAGTAACTTATTTTCAGCTTGCAGAGAGTCATTTCTGCTATTCAGTTCCTGAACAGATTTTACCAGAGGAACCACAAAATCGGAATATGCGAGACTATAATAGGCACTGTCATTTTCAGGAGTCTTCAATCCGGTAAAATTGTAATTAACTTCTTTGGCTGCTTGTTCAACCTCTTGAGCTATAAAACCGCTGTGACGGAGTTGCTCCGCATTGGCAAGGCTCTTCAGGTCAGTTTCATTTACACCCATATGCCGGTTCATTTCTTTAATATCGTAATTATAAGAAACCGGTTTCAGCTTTAGGATGAAATCCAGACCATGCACATCCGCTTGAATATTTTTCTTGACCCTCCGGTCTGAAAGGTTGGTATAAGCTGCTGCGAAACCGCCTACTACAGTTACTGCATTGTTCCCAAGCACAACCTGATTGCTAGCCGTGGTCCTGGCATTATATCCTATGGCAGTAGAGTTAGTCCAGCCATCTACACTTACATCCGCCCCATAGCCTAGGGCTGTGTTATTACTTCCGGTACTGTTGGTTTGCAGTGCTGTATATCCAATACCGGTATTATTACCTCCCGACCAATTGTTAAGCATAGAATTATATCCAAAACTTGTATTATTTGCACCTGCTCCATCGGAGGTTAATGCTTGATATCCAACTGCGGTATTCTTACCACCGCTTGGATTGGTCCAGGAAGTAAATAAAGCATAATAACCAATTCCGACGTTTCCGGAAGAGTTGTTTACTTCGCGTCCAGCCCCATACCCTATAAAAACGTTATTATCTCCAAGTGTTGCTACCGCTCCTCCACCCTGTCCTGCATAATAGCCAAGAGTTACGTTGTTGCTTCCGGTCTGATTAAAATAGTTTGACTGGTATCCTACCGCAACATTTCCTCCCCCTGAAGTAAGATCATACAATGACTGAATTCCTACACCCACATTATTGCTTCCGGTCACTACACCCGATGACATTGAGTTGTAACCCACGGCAACATTACTGGATCCTGTAGTTGCACTTTTCATTGCCTGATATCCAAGAGCCGTATTATTGCCACCGGTTGTTACTCCATACCCTGCCCAGTAACCGAAATAAGCATTATTGGAATTGGAGTTGGTAGTTACTCCATAACCGGCCTGAAAACCAACGGTGGTATTATTATTACCGGTTTGGTTAAAATAGCCATTCTGAAAACCCGCACCCGTATTGTAATTTCCTTGCGTGAGAGAATACATTGCATTGTGACCCAAAGCCGTGTTTTCCATTCCAAGGGCAGCGTTGTTGTTCGGATTTAAAGTATAGAGTGCTCCATTTCCAAGAGCAACGTTGTAAAAACTGCTTTGGCCGGATCCGTTATTGAATGCTGTTGAGAACAGCGCCTGATATCCGATTGCTACGTTATCCGATTCCTCTTTCATACTGGTCAGTGCAAATGCACCAAGGCCAACGTTATTATTTCCCAACATCCCTACACCCGATCCGTAAGCGGCAGAATAACCCAAATACGTATTATTATTCCCACCAACCGCGCAACTGCCTACAACTTGAGAACCTATTCCCGTATTTTGCTTACCACCATTCCCTACGGTCTGAAAAGCGAAGTTTCCTACAGCAGTATTATCATTTCCTCCATTGTTTTCAGAATACATACTTTGGTTTCCGATGGCAACGTTGTTGGAATTGGCTCCGGCAAATTGAAGGGCCTCATTACCGATTCCGATATTATTGTTACCAGTGCCACAGGTCGTGTAATAACCAATACCGACATTGTTGGTGGCTCCGTTTCCGGTGGCGTACATTGCGTAAGCACCTACAGCTGTATTTTGATTACCGTTACAACCACCACAACCATACAAAGACTGAAGGCCCACAGCAGTATTCATGCTTCCACCCGTATTCCAGAGCATGGATTGACTACCTATAGAAACATTACTACTCCCTGAAGTATTATGATTCATCGCCTGTACACCTATGGCAATGTTGGAGTTACCAGTATTGCTATTTGCTGCCTGGTATCCAAAAAATGCATTTGAAAAATCAAGACGTCCTGATTTGGTGTTGTTCATATAAAAGCTAAGTGGAATCCCGTCGGTTGTACCCAGAAAATTAGTTCCATCCACTGTTCCTGCATTCCCTGTAAGCAGCCAGCCGCTTCCTCCGGTTGCAAAACGAATCCAGTTTGGTGCTCCAGGAGTTCCTCCGTTATAATAATAACCGGGGGTTACAGCTGTAGCACCGGCACCGGCTGTCGCTGTATTATACACAAATAACCCGGTGGCAGGATTGGTTGTAGGTCCCGCAGTATTTGTAGCGGTCAGCGCAACCTGCTCCGGCAAGAGACCTTGTGTCCCGGCATTACCTGAATTTAAATCCAGGATCGCTGAAGCATCGGGAGTGGTACCGCTGGTATTGATTCCCATATTCTGGGCATGTAAAAATCCTGCACCAAGCATGCCGGCAATGAATAAAAGAATTTTTGCTGGCGTTCTCATTTCTGTATTTATTTATCGTGGTGGTGGGAGGTCAATTTCACTGAATCAGCACAATTTTTTTGGAAAATACTTTGGTATCTGTCTCTAAAACATAAAAATAAATTCCTTCAGAGAGGTACATATCCATATCATATTCATTGAATCCCTGAGTAGCAAACAAAGCATTGGTAGCCACCAGGCGACCCGAAGCATCAAACGCTTTGATCCGAATGTTTTGCGCCCCTAACGAATACAACATTACCTTTATATTTCCTCCACCTGTAGAGACAATATCCATGTGCTCTTCAATAACCTGGCAGGGTTTAACCGCAATCGGCTTGAATGAGGTTGCTTCTCCATTCAGATCTACTTCCTTCAGTTTGAAATAGGCTGGTTTAGTCAATACTGAATCGGAAAGGAAAGTATAGTTGAGGGTGCTGGAACTGTTCCCTGCAGCCTGCACATTTCCAATTTTGAAATAGGAAACACCATCATACGATTGTTCAACTGTAAAGTAAGCGGAATTGGATTCTGATGCCGTTGACCATTGGAGTGAAACCCTGCCATTTGAACAGCCACCGCTGAAACCACTCAAGGTGATAGGAAGTGGGGTGTTTGGATCAACGAGGGTCCATACCCGGTTAAAAAAATTCGTACCAAGCTCAAAGGAACCCACAGCAGTCACCGCACCTGCTCCAGAATTCGTTCCTTCCTGAGGCATTGCATTCCAGCTATTCCCGACATCATCATAGTTCTGGGCAATGATCGTGCTTGTGTTCAACGTGTTCCCTCCATTTGCAGCTCCTTCTGCGACGACGAAGTTGAAGTCCAGTGTAACCTGCGGCTTCGTCCCATAACCCACTGCATTGATTATCCAAAACCGGTCAAGAACCATGGCCGAATTATCAGTACCCAAAGGTCCGTTCATATTGACGACTCCTGTTGGCATGTAAGCTAAATCATCCCAGCCTGTTGCGCGGGTTGGGGCTTTCACGGTGGAAAATTGAATACTTCCCGCACCGGCGGCGCCGCTTATGGCATAAAGGTTTAAAGGAAATGATTCCAGTGCATAACTCATGTATGGCACTGTTATATTGGTTGTCAGAATTCCAAGATTATACTTGAGAATATTAAACTCTGCTTCCATGATCAATCCGTTATTCGCCCCGATCGTCTTGATTGGAGTAGCGGTAGGATTATTGATTACAAAATAAATCGGCGTCCCCGCAGTGCCTCCATTCAGAACTCCTTTGACCCCGTTATTCATGACGAGTTGCCCATGGCAAATTCCGGTAAAGATTAAAAAAAGAAAGATCAGCGACTTTTTACTCATCTAGTTTTGTAATTCTAATCAGAAATAGTGACTGTATTTTATACTGAAAAATAATAAAATTCCCCAATGTTATATCTAGATTAACTCAAGATTACTCTTGTATACCTTAAATTAGGAGGATTAGTTGCAAGAAAATGGAAGGAATTTGAAGTCTATTGGAAGTCGATCCAGAATAATTAAGCCCGGTTCATCCTCTTCTAAAACTCATTTGATGCTTAAAATGAGTCTATTCGTCGATAAATTGCCCATGGGGTTCAGGCATCATTTCTTGTTGTTTGGGCCTAAAAGCCTTTATTATAAGAAGAATTCGTATGTAAGGTTTCTAAAACAGATTTAAAAATTTTAACAATTTCAAAATACAGCAAAATCGGTTAAGGTTATACGAAGGAACCTTCAAATAACTGGAAGTAGAACTTACCCATTGTTGATAATTATTTTTTTATCGAAACTCGTCTTCATCTTCCCAAGGTAACATTTCCTTTTTTCGTCACGGTCGATCCGTCCAGAAGATCTGCCCGAAGGAAATAAACGAAAACGGCTGAATTCATCAGCTCTCCTCTGAAAATGCCATTCCAGCATTGTCCGGGATCAGCGGTTTCAAATACTTTCTCCCCCCACCGGTCATAAACAATGAAGGAAAGACTTTTGATGCAATTCCCATAAACGCAAAGCACATCATTCTTTCCATCTCCATTCGGGGAAAAAAAGTTGGGTACGAATACCTCACCGCAAATTCTATCCACGGTAACCTCCACGCAGGAGCTATCCGCGCATCCTCCAGTTCCAGTTACACGGAGACAATAACTTGTGCTCACAGATGGGGTGGCTACAGGCTTTGGACAAGTTGCACAACTTAAGCCGGAAGCGGGAGTCCATAAATAAATACCTGTTCCAGACCCATCGAGAACCGTTGATTCACCGGCCTGGATGGTGATGTTTGATCCAGCCGAAACAAGTGGAATGCTGTCAACGACAACAGCAATCGATGTAGATGCAGTGCAGCCATTAGCATCGTTAACGGTACAGGTATAATTCCCTGCGGTTAATCCGGATGCAACAAAAGCGCTTCCTCCGGATGGAGACCAGCTATAGGTATAGGGACCTTGTCCGCCTGAAGCGGCCACACCTGCCGATCCACTATTCAGACCACAGGAGACTTCGGAAGAAGAAGAAGCCAGAAGTATCGGAGGTTGGGTGATGAGAATGATACCGGCCTGCGAACACCCACCAGCATCGATGACCGTGCAGGTATAACTCCCGGCAGAAAGCCCGGAAGCGGAAGAAGAAGTCCCGCCTGAAGGTGACCAGCTATAGGTATAGGGCCCCGTACCCCCGCTCGCAGCAACCGATGCCTGGCCTGTGCTGCCCCCGTTACAGAGCACATTGGTCTGTGAGGAAACTGCGACTGCCGGTCCACCGGAGCTGCTTATCACAATGGTATCAGAGATTGTGCAACCGTTGGCATCTGTAACTGAACAGGTATAAATACCGGGTCCAAGTCCACCAGCCATGGAAGAAGACCCTCCTATTGGTGTCCAGCTATAAGTATACGTCCCTGTTCCACCGGAGCTGGTAGCGGTTGCTGAACCATTCTGTAAACCACATGCAGAATGGGTTCCTGTGATGGCAACGGTGACTGCAGTGGGTTGTGTAATCACCACCGTTTGTGTTTGGAAGCAACCTGTTGCGTCTGTTACTGAACAAGTATAAGTTCCGGCTCCAAGCCCTGTGGCTGTTGCTGAGTTTCCTCCTGAAGGTGACCAGCTATAGGTATAGGGGGTGGTCCCTCCTGTGGCTGCAAAGGTTGCACTACCATTAGTATTTCCATGGCAGAGGACTCCTGTCTGAGCGGAAAGAGACATCACAGGTCCCCCTGTATTATTCAAAGCAACAGTAAAGGGCTCCGTACAACCATTGGCATCACTCACGTTACAGGTGTAGGTCCCGGCAGGAATGCCTGAAAGGGTGGGAGCATTTCCAGGAGCAGGCGACCAGCTATAGGTATATGTGCCTGTGCCTCCGGAAGGAGAAACAGTCGCCGAACCATTACTAAGTCCACAACCTGCAGGAATCGTGGTTTGGGATCCGGCAATAATGGACGGCTGCGTAATAAGAACCGTCTGCGTCTGGATGCAGCCTGCACCATCGTTAACCGTGCATGTATAGGTGCCTGCACCGAGGGCAGTACCCGTTGATGCATTTCCTCCGGAAGGTGACCAGCTGTAGGTATAGGGTGCTGTTCCGGAACTAACAGAAACCGTGGCTGTGCCTGTCTGGGCACCGAAGCAGGATTCATTAACTTGGGAGGACAAAGCGACCGAAGGCCCTGCAGCTGTATTAATAATGGTGGTAACCGAGCTCCCGCATCCGTTGGCGTCTGTAACTGTGCACGTATAGGTGCCAGGTGAAAGACCGGTTGCAGTGGCAGTGTTGCCTCCGGAAGGCGACCAGCTATAGGTAAAAGGTGCGGTTCCTCCAATAATGTTAGCGCTTGCCGTTCCGGAATTCGGGGAACAGGAAGAAGTGTTGGAGGCATTCAGAGTAAATGCAGCGGCACCCACCGTGAAACTATGCTTGACAGAATCCATCGGGCAGCCGACTATCAATGTTACGGTATAAGTGCCGGCAGAGGAATAGGTATGAGTCACCTGAACCCCATTCCCGGAAGTTCCATCTCCGAAATTCCAATGGTGTGTGGTTAGTGTATCTCCCCATAAGCCACAATCAGTGGTGGTGTCATGGAAGGTGATGAGTGCACCGACCCCGCTGCAGCCGGGAGGTGGATTGAGTGTAAATCCGGGATTGATGACCGGTGTCAGTTTGTAGACCGTTGGCTGGTCATCCACTCCGTTCAATTTATTCGGTTCGAATGAGCCGGGGGTGGTTGGGAAATTCGGGGAATGGGAAGTCCCGCTGCATATGGCCATCTGGTTGCAAGCGGTGCCTATCAGCTTAATCTTTGGCTCCCAGTAATCCTGTCCATTTCCACCCACATAGGTTCCATACATCATGGTGTTTAAACCGGGATTAAATTTTACGATAAAGTAATCTGCATCATTGGTTCCGTTATAGGTTCTGTCATAAGCACAGGGGGTGGTAGGAAATGCTACATTATCGGTATAACCGGCTACAAAAATATTATTGTTCACATCTACATCTATGCCCCATCCAATATCCAGCGTAGGTGATCCAAGATAAGTGGAACCCAGCAGCGTAGTCCCGGTTGCATTAAGGTGAGAGACAATACAATCTCCGTAGGTGCCTCCACCGTACGTTGGATTATAAGCACCTGCCGTACAGGGATAGTTTGCGGAAGTAGTATTTCCAGTGATAAAAGCTTCATCAGCGGCATTGATAACGATGGAATTTCCTACCTCAGGGTTCGCTCCTCCAATAAAGGTGGAATAGATAAATGCGGTACCCGCTGCATTGATTCTGGAAACAAACACATCTCCATTTCCAGCGGTGACTGGTTGAAAAGAACCTGGGGTGGTAGGAAAATTGGTCTGAGCTTTACCTGTCAGAAAAACTTCATCGGCTGCATTGATGCGGATTGAATAGGCCCAATCCCATCCTGTACCTCCGAGGTATGTGGAATAAACCAACCCGTTACCGGCCGCATTTAGTTTGGTGAGGTACGCATCGGCCTGGTAGCTCCCTCCTCCATACACCGGCTGAATGGAGCCCGGAGTCGTCGGAAAGCCAGGGCTGGTGTTATTATCTAAGGTGCTTCCACACAAGAATGCCTCCCCTGCTGCGTTGACCGCGATCTTTTCAGCCCAGTCATTATAGTTCCCTCCAAGGTATGTACAATACAAAAGGTTTGTTCCGGTCGGATCAAACTTTGCCGCAAAGGCATCAATAAAACCGGCAATGACTGGCTGAAAAGGATTGACGGTAGGAAAATCTGTAGACTCGGTCCATCCGGTTAAATACACATTTCCGGAGGGATCCAGTGCAAGCCCTCTTGCTCTTTCCCTGCAGCTCCCTCCTATATAAGTAGCCCAGATAAGTGCGGTCCCTCCAGGGTTCATTTTCCAGACGTAAGCATCTTCATCTCCTCCTGCAAAGCCACAGGAGCCGCCTGCCGTATGGTAGGCTGGATGGTAAGAACCGGGGGTGGTTGGAAAACCTGCATTATACCATCCGCAACCGTAAATGTTCCCTGCCTGATCCAGTGCAATGTCAAAGAGATACCCTCCTCCGGGTGAAGGCCCTCCAACGAAGGTGGACCACTGAAGTATTACGGGATCTATAACCAGATCAACACCCGGGATTATTTTCCCGTTCAGATGAAAACCACAGGTAGAATCATTCAGCAACTCATAAACAATGTTTACTTCTTTCTTTTCTCCGTTAATCAACTGATAAGAAAATGGATGAGCTTCCTGCATTTCTCCCCAGGCAGTGGTGATGATCAGATCACCAGCCTCATTGATGCGGATCCTTTCCACTCCTTTGTATTTCATTTTTATCTCAGAGAGATCTGCATGATCATACAAGAGAAAATCATACTTGAGTGTGTTCCCGGAAACATAATATTGAAGATCCACACCGTGATATATGTTGACATAACTGAGCCGGGAATAATCCGTAGCATGGACCACCCTGCTGGTGCCTTTCATATAACTGACATTGGACCTTAAAGGGTTTTCGGCATGAATAGAATCTGAAATATTTGAACCTTCCAGCTCCACATTCCAAACCAAACTCTCATAACGATCTTCATCAGGGCCTGTTAAGCCGGCCAGCTCAGGCCTCTGTTCCTTAACAGGTCTTTGAAAAGCGTAGCTGAGTTCGTTTTTTAAAAATGAAATGCAGGATCCGTTAGAGTATCCCTGATACAACACTTTCGAATTCCATTGCCCTTCATTCTTCCGAAAGATGGAGGGGAGTTCAGGGGAGGCGGTGCCATTTCCATTACTGGCAAAGGCCAGAGAACTACTAACTCCTGAAACAAACAATATCCAGGCAAACATTCGAAGTGAAGTCCAAACTAATCTCATCATAGATACAAAGGCTCTGCTTAGATCGGGTACCCGGATCGAGGCCGGGAGAATTTTGTCAACTTTATTTGTTATGCTAAAATTACCTTTTTGCCTGAATCCCCCTTATTCGTAATAGAGAATCAATTGGAAGTAGAACGAAGTGTTTTATCTCATTGGCTTTATGCAATAAGCTGCCAGCCATAAGATTATTTCCTTCTACTGCCAATTTTATTGGAATTTGACACGGAAGATTATCATTCGACTTCAAATCGTTGAGCAATTAAGAATTGAACATCGTTATGGTGAGGAGTACATTTATAGCATTAAAAAATCTGTAATCAATACTATTATTCTATGAACAAGCTCGTTATGAAAAGAAGGCGAAAGCCCAAAAAACATACGGAGAGTGAAATCCACAATCGCACCTTGCAGGATGCCGACTTAAGTACCGCCCTTCGAAGGATCGCTATAGTGACCCCGCGAAAAAAAGAACAGTAAAGACTTTCTCTATCCGTATCTTTGTACGAAAGGGAAATCTAAGAATTTTTCTTCTATTCATTTATCTCTGAAAATTAAATGAAAAATTCAGCACCTTCCTTATTCCTGTGGGCAGCAATTTCTTTCTGTACATTCATTCTGATCTCTCCGTCTTTTGCTCAATCTGTTAAAACAGATTTGGGAGTTTATCCTGAGCCTCCTCCTCCGGCCATACCTGCTTCGGGGGGTACCTTTACGGATCCTGTTTTTGGCACAACCCTGTTAAGAGTGACTGATTCGATTGACGGAGCGGATAATCATCAGTCGTATTCCTACTGGCCCAGTTTCAATAAAACTTCTTCCATACTTTATATCTCCAGTGTCGGTGGCTTTCCTATGCTCTATGATTTTAATCCAAATACATTTTCCATTTCCAACAAAAGAGCTCTCTTTCCGGTAAATCCGGCCGGTGATGGAACACCGAATGCGGAAGATGCAATCTGGAGTGGCAACCAACCCGATCATATGCTCTGCCACACTTCACAAAAGATTTACGACTATAATGTTTCAACCAACCAGTATACCCTGATCCATGATTTTTCCTCCGCCTATCCTAATATTTTTCTCTGGCAAATGAGCCGGTCTATGAACGACAGTACATTCGGCTTTACCTATAAGGATAACGGGAGCTATGCCGTTATTGGATATCTGGCCTACCAGCTTGTGAATAATATAACCGACACGGTTCATCTATCGACTCTCGATGAGGTGCAGGTGGATAAGACCGGAACATTCCTGGTGATCAAGACCGGGAATTCAGGCTCCGGAATCGTGAAGGTTCAGGTTCTCAATTTGCTGAGTCATCAGCTTGTCAATCTCATTGACAATGCACCGGATTATGCACCCGGGCACTCCGATAACGGATCAGGGACTATTCTTGGTTATGACAACTGGAACAACCGTTACACGTATCGTACGGCTGCAAACCCACATGTTTTTTATAGTGTCATCGATTACAATAATGACTGGACCTTAGGAACCCATGTTTCCATGCTTGCTGACGACGAATCCACAATGCTCATCAGCTCCTTCGTTGCCGATACAAACTTGCACCCAAGCGGAGTTTTTGTAGATGAAGTTTATGAAGTTTCTACGGATGGGACACAATCTGTAAGAAGGTTTTGTCACACCCATTCCGATTTCATGCATCAGACCAGTAACAACAGTTATTGGAGCATGCCAAGAGCCAATATCAGCAGAGATGGGAAGTTTGCTACATTCACGAGTAACTGGGGCAGCATCACCAGACGGGATGTGTTTGTGCTGAAGATTCCACCGGCAGGGCCTACTTCCGTAAATGAAAATACACCTGGAAGAATCAAAATTTATCCTAACCCTGCGACTAATCTTCTGATCCTGGAGTCGCTCTCAGGGGAAGAGAATCTCACAGTGATTTTCAGAGATGCATCCGGACGGATCTTCCGGGAGCAAAAATTAACTCCTTCCAAAACTATCTTGGAAACGGAACAATGGAGATCCGGATTTTATTCTTATGCGGTGTTTCAGAAAGGGGTGCAGCTGTTCTCAGGAAAGCTGAGCATTGTCCGGTAGGTGGGGATTCCATGCCTGAATCTCAGATACCCATAAGCCCACCAGAATAATCCACAAAATGATCATTCCTCTTGGTTTGCCTGGAGATCAGTTCTTCGTACCAGGGAGCTTCTTTTTCTTGTTCCGGCAATTCCGTGCCGGATTTAGTTCCTGCTGCATCTGAATATTCCTGATCATCACACCGATGTTCGGTGATCTCGAACTTGATTTCTTCATCGTTTTTCATAGGACTGCTTTTTTATGTTTGGATAAATATAAAACGCAGTACTTATTCTTAAAGTATAATTACGATGTTAAGAGATGTTAAGCTCAATGAATCCAAGGGTTTCAAATGATTTGGATTAGAAAGATATTAGAATCACCAAGCGGGTTCTAATGGGCAGTCCAGCCACCATCAATAGAAAGAGCGGCTCCGCTGATGGTCCGGCTCTGTTCTCCGCAGAGATAAAAAGCTAAATCGGCTATCGCTTCAATAGGGGTAAATTCTTTGACCGCCTGCTCGGAAAGCATAATTTTATTCACCACTTCATCCGCAGAAATTCCATGTGCCTTTGCCTGGTCAGCGATTTGTTTATCTACGAGAGGAGTTTTCACATAGCCCGGACAAATAGAATTG